>Ga0136616_10000066_pt1 | contig 39003 bp, 39 predicted proteins | sample AntDrymUQ2992106_2_FD_106648 | JGI IMG/M metagenome (GOLD analysis project Ga0136616, IMG submission 106648) | Polar desert sand microbial communities from Dry Valleys, Antarctica - metaG UQ299 (21.06) | ecosystem: Environmental > Terrestrial > Soil > Desert | place: Antarctica: Dry Valley... | reverse complement strand
TGGGTCCGAAGATGCGGGGATCCACACCACGACGCTACCCGGCGCAGGCCTCGCCTGCGGGACCCGACCGGGTCGTGCTCCGACCGCGCCCCGGCGCCAGTACGGCAGCCACTTTCCGATACTCTCGCGAGGCGGAAACCATCGATGCGCCGGGCCGCCGGGGTCATCGACTACCCCGGGAGGCACGCGCGTGACGGAACGGCGCAAGCTCGTTCTGCGAGCTGCGGTGCTGGCACTGCTGGCCCTGGTGATGACCGGCTGCTCGACCGAGGAATTCCTGCGTTTCGGGTGGCCCGAAGGCATCACCGACGAGGCCGTCAAGATGCGCGAGCTCTGGACCGGTTCGGTGATCGCAGCTCTGGTCGTCGGAGTCATCGTCTGGGCCCTGATCTTCTGGACGGTGGCCTTTCACCGGAAGAAGGACAACGAGATCCCGCGGCAGTTCAAAGAGAACCTTCCGCTGGAAATCATCTACACCGTCATTCCGGTCGTCCTCATCCTGGTCCTCTTCTACTACACCGTCGTCGTGCAGAACGTCGTCACGGACAAGAGCGAAGAGCCCGACGTCACCGTCGCGGTGAACGCGTTCAAGTGGAACTGGGAGTTCGAATACGCGGACACCAGCGGCGAGTCCGGGGGAACGGTTTCGACGGTCGGCACCTCCACCGAGGTCCCGATCCTAGTTCTCCCCGTCGATCAGGTGATCCGCTTCGAGGTGTACTCGACCGATGTCATCCACTCCTTCTGGATCCCGGAATTCACGTTCAAGCTCGACGTGATTCCGGGTAACGAGAACGGCGAGGACAATGTCTTCCAGGTCACCGTTCGCGAAGAGGGCTCCTACGTCGGACGCTGCGCGGAACTGTGCGGGAGCTATCACGCGTATATGAATTTCGAGCTTCGCAGCGTGAGCGAAGAGGACTACGCCTCCTACATCGATGCCCGCGAGTCCGGGCTGACCACGGCCGAGGCACTCGAGGAGATCGGACAGGATCCGGAATCCTCGACCACCCGCCCGATGGACACCGATCGTGAACAAGCCGTGGGTAGCGGTGATTAGCAGCCGCACCGAGAGCCGATCGAGCGGTCAACGGCAGGAGGATCAGTCGTGAAGATGGAGGCGCTGGTTTTCAACGGTCTCGCGGTCTTCCTGGTCGGCCTCGCCGTTGTCTACGGGATCTGGGCGGAAGAGCCGATCGGCACCACCGCACTTGCCCTGTCCGGTGGGTTGTGCCTGATCATCGGCGGCTTCTTCTGGTTCGTCTCCCGGCGCATCGACCTGCGCCCGGAAGATCGCCAGGACGCCGAGATCGCCGAAGGTGCTGGGGACCTGGGCTTCTTCAGCCCGGGTAGCTACTGGCCGGTCACGCTAGCCGCCGCGGCTGCACTGCTCGGAGCTGGGCTCGCCTACTACTACGTGTGGCTGATCATCATCGGGGTCGCGGCACTGATGTTTGCCATCGGCGGGCTGCTCTTCGAGTACTACCACTCACCGCCGGCCCACGACTGACTCTCCGCTGCCTCAGCGGTTTTGGGTGAGACGTCCGCCAAGTCGGTTTCAGTTACTCATCGGCCTGATAGCCGCTGGCCGCCAAGGCTTGGTGCAGCTCCGCCCTGAACGCGGCGAGGTCGTTGGCGATGACTGCCTCCACCCAACTGGCGATCTGGCTTCTGATCTAGCCGACCAGATGTACAGGTTTCCGTTCCTCTGTAGCCGCACTGGAGAACTAGTCAGGAATTGGCAGAACTGGCCGAGTGACCGCCGCACGGTAACCGTCCGGTGGAGTGGTGGGCTGGGTGTACGAGGCCACGGTGAATGTGACCGTGGATGGAAGATCGAGCCCGTCCACGTACACCGTGAGCTGCTCGCGAACCAGGCCCACGATGCGCTGGTTCACAGCGTCGAATTCCGTGCGACGTAAGGCCCCCACAGGGGCGACGCCAAGGAAGCCGTACGGGTCGCGGGGACTTGTCAGGGGCGCTCGTCGGAGGGACGGCCCCCGTCGGAGGGCCGTCCAGAGCCGGTGAGCTCGCGCTGGTCGCTGTCGGCCTGAGCCGACTCGATGGCGGCCGGCTCCTCGACGGGGGAGAAGAAGCCGCGTACTCGGCGGCCCGCCCCACCCAAGCTGTTCATCTTCTTCGGTACCGGCGCGCCGCCGTACTGCAGGAGACCGTGGCCGTGCTCATCGACCGGCCCCAACGGCTGGTGCACCTCGATGAACTCACCGCTGGGCAACCGTCGAATGATGCCGGTCTCGATGCCGTGCTCGAGCACCTGACGGTCATGTCGCTGCAACCCGAGGCAGAGCCGGTAGGTCGCCACGTACACGATCGGCGGCAGAACGATCAGCCCGATCCGGCCGATCCAGGTCATCGCGTTGAGGCTGATGTTGAACTTGTCCGCGATCAGGTCGTTGCCGCCGGAAATCCACAGCACCATGTAGAAGGTGATCACCATCATGCCGAGCGCGGTACGGACCGGAACATCGCGCGGGCGCTGCAGCAGGTTGTGGTGCGCGTTGTCCTTGGTCAGCTTCCGCTCGATCGTCGGATAGAGCAGCAGAAGGGTGACCAGGATCCCGGGCAGCACCGCCGTCGGCCAGAAGATCGCCGGTATCTGATAACCGAACAGAGAGATGTCCCAGGCGGGGAACAGTCGGGTGGAGCCGTCCAGGAAGCCGACGTACCAGTCCGGTTGCGAACCGGAGGACACCTGGGCGGGGTTGTACGGGCCGTACAGCCAGATCGGGTTCATCTGGATCAGGCCACCCAGAGCGGCGCAGACGGCGAAGACCAGCATGAACAGGCTGCCACCGTTGGCCATGAAGACCGGGTAGAAACGGTGTCCGACCACGTTGTTCTCGGTCTTGCCCGGGCCCGGGAACTGGGTGTGCTTCTGCTTGATCAACAAAAGCAGGTGCACCGCGATCAGGGCCAACAGGATGCCAGGGATCAGCAGCACATGGGCGATGTAGAACCGGCCGATGATGTCATCGCCGGGGAACTCGCCGCCGAAGACGGCGTACTGCGCCCAGGTGCCGATCACCGGTACGGACAGGACGATCGCACTGGCGATCCGTAGGCCGGTACCCGAGAGCAGGTCGTCGGGCAGCGAGTACCCGGTGAAGCCCTCGAGGGTGGCCAGCACCAGCAGCAGCACACCGATGGTCCAGTTGGCTTCACGGGGCTTGCGGAAGGCTCCGGTGAAGAAGATCCGCATCATGTGCACGAAGATTGCGGCGACGAACAACAGCGCCGCCCAGTGATGGATCTGGCGCATCAGCAGGCCACCGCGGACGTCGAAGGAGATGTCCAACGAGGAGGCGTAGGCCGCTGACATCTCGCGTCCGCGCAGCGGCGCGTACGAACCCTCGTAGGCGACCTCCTGCATGGTGGCGTCGAAGAAGAACGTGAGGTATGTCCCGGTCAGCAACAGGATGACGAAGGAGTAGAGAGCGATCTCCCCGAGCAGGAAGGACCAGTGTTCGGGGAAGACCTTGTTCAGCGTGCGGCGTAGCGGCGCGGCGATCGTCATCCGGTCGTCGATGTCCGCTGCGGCGCGACCCACTGGAGAGGCCGGTTCCCCGGGCCGCCCGAAAGGGGCAGCCGGCGTCGATCGCGGCGGGAGGGTGGGGGCACTCATGGCTAGGTCTCCCGGTTCCAGAACGACGGACCTACTGCTTCAGGGTAGTCGCTGCGGGCGACGAAGAAGCCTTCGTCGTCGAGGTCGATCGGTAGCTGTGGCAGGGGTCGAGCCGCGGGTCCGAACACGGGCCTGGCACCCTGGGTCACGATGAACTGCGACTGGTGACACGGGCACAGGATCCGTCCGGTCTCCTGTTCATACAGTGACACCGGACAGCCCGCATGAGTACAAATCTTCGAGTAGGCAATGAAGTCCTGGTAGACGAAAGCCTCTCGTCCAGGTTCCAATCGGAGCTCGTCGACCTGCTCGCGACGTAGCCGGATCAGCATGGTCGCGGCGTCGGCCTGTCGGTTGCCACCCCCAACCGCCGGAAACACCGTCTCCAGGGAGCCTGGAAGCATGTCGGCAGGGCGGATCGGGGTGCCGTCGTCCCGGACCAGTCGGATTCCGTCAGCCCAGGAGGTCTTCATCAGCTCGTCGCCGCGACCGGGGTTCTTGATCAAGCCGCCGAGCGGCATCAGCGCGAGCAGTCCTAGTGCACCGGCGGCACCGAGCAGGGATCGGCGGACGATGTTGTGCCGGGCCAGGCCGGTCCGCTCGAAACCGGCCATGATCGTTCCACCGGCGGTCTGGGCATCGACCGGGTCCGAGGCTCCGCCATGCCGGCCCTGGGTGGCGACCTCGTGCGGCATGAGTTTCTTGGCCCACAACACGATGCCGACGCCGAGGAATGCCAGCGCCGCACCCATGGTCAGACCCAGCAGTGGGGTGAACAAGGCACCGAACACAGACCCGGCTACCTCGTACTCCCAGTCGGGGAGGAACCAGCCCGAACCCCAGAAGACCACTACGAAGGCGAATGAGAACAGCGTCGCGAGGCCGAAGCACAGCGCGACCTGACGTTCGGCCCGCTTCTCGGCGATCGACCCCGGAGGTGGTGGGTCGGACAGGACGACGACCTGCGTGTCATCCAACCGGGCACCGAGCAGGTCCAACTCGGCGTGGCTCATCGCCGCCAGTTGGTCGCCGGAGGGTGTTGTGTCGGAGCCCGACGAGTGTTCAGCGGCCGGCCCTGCAGGTCCTGTGGCCCGGTAGTCGGTGCTCATGCCTTTGACCCGATCCAGAAGACCCCGATCAACAGCACGCCCATGCCGAGCAGCCAGATGACCACGCCCTCGGGTACCGGACCGGCGCGGCCGATGCTCAGGCCACCTGGGTCCGTCGACTCGTCCAGTGTCTGTACGTAGTTGATGATCGCCCGCTTCTCCTCGGGAGTCAGCTGGTTGTCCCCGAACACCGGCATGTTCGACGGGCCGGTCAGCATGGCCGCATACATCTGCAGGTCACTGGCCTCGGACAGGTTCGGCGCGTTCTTACCCGAGGACAGCGCGCCACCCCGACCGGCGAAGTTGTGGCACGAGGCGCAGTTGAGCCGAAAGAGTTCGCCGCCGGCGGAGAGGTCTCCGTCCCGCAGGTCTCCGGAGGGAAGGGTCGGTCCGCCCCCGTTGGCCTGGATGTAGGCCATCAGTTGATCGATCTCGTCGTCGGTGAAGACCACCGGGCCGCGGTTGGCCTGCGCCTCCTGCCGAGCCAGCGGCATCCGACCGGTAGAGACCTGGAAGAACACCGACGCCTCGCCGACGCCGATCAGCGAGGGACCTCGATCGGACACGCCCTCGAGGTTGGCGCCGTGGCAGCTGATGCATGACTGCTCGTAGAGTTCGCGACCAGCTTCCACGGCCGTCGAGTCGGTGGAGTCCTGCGCCACGCTCCCAGGTGCCATCGCCGCATACAGCCCACCGGTCACGACCAGGGTGGCAAGGAGTGCGAGGGCTCGGCTCATCTTGCGGCGTAACCGCCGCCGGCGGCGGCGAGCCGCGCTTGACTGAGGATTCGAGAACCTCACCGGCTTGGAGAGCGTCACCGCGCTACCTATCTGACCAGGTAGATCGCGGCGAACAGCCCGATCCACACGACGTCGACGAAGTGCCAGTAGTAGGACACGACAATGGCGGCGGTGGCCTGCGCCGGTGTGAAGCGGCCCATCGTCGAACGGAGCAGCATGAAGACAAAGGCCACCAGCCCACCGATGACGTGCAGCGCGTGAAAGCCGGTGGTCAGATAGAACACCGACCCATAGGTCGACGACGCGATCGTCGTCCCCTCACTGACCAGTGCGCGGTACTCGTTCATCTGACCCAGGACGAAGACCAGGCCCATCACGAAGGTGAGAGTGAACCAGCGGCGCAAGCCGAAGACATCACCTTTCTCTGCGGCGAAGACGCCGAGCTGGCAGGTCACCGAGGAGGCCACCAGGATGATCGTGAAGGCCAACGCGTAGGGGATATTGAGCTCGGTCGGTTCGGGGGGCCATGGCGAGCCCTGTACCGCTCGGGCGGTGAAGTACATGGAGAACAGACCCGCGAAGAACATCAGCTCACTCGAGAGCCAGATGATCGTGCCGACGCTGACCGTATTGGGCCGGGTCAGCGAATGGATCCGGCTGCTGTCGAACGTGCCGGTTGCGGTCGTCACCCGGTCATTATGTCCATCTCCACCCGGATATTGACCTCGGGGTAGCGCGTGCCGTGCAACACATTGCCGGTGCATGCGGCCACGCTCCTGCGGGTCAGGGAGCCTAGCCTCGGGATGTGTCCGAAATCCCGCCGTTCGAGCCGCTCCGGTTGCTGACCGAGGCGCGGCTGGACCCGCTCATCACCGCGGTGCTGCTGCTCGCGGCGGGACTGTACTTCTGGGCGGTGCGCCGCCTCGCCGAGCGTGGCGTCAGCTGGCCCCGCGGACGTCAGATGGCCTGGTACGTCGGCGGACTGGGGACGGTGGCCATCGCCACAGTCTCCGGCCTGGCGGCCTACGACACCGTCCTGTTCTCGGCGCACATGGTCCAGCACATGTTGCTGGCAATGGTCGCACCGATCTTCCTGGCGTTGGGCGCACCGATCACCCTGGCGTTGCGTGCACTGCCATCAGGCGGACGCTCGGTCCTGATGGCGGTCCTGCACAGTCGGCTTGCCAAGATCGTGACCTTTCCCGCGGTGGGCTGGCTGTTGTTCGTCGCGAGCCCCTTCGCGCTGTACTTCACCGGTTGGTACGCGGCAACCCTGGACAACGAGTTGCTGCACGAGTTGCTGCACGCCCACTTCGTCCTCGTCGGGGCGATCTTCTTCTGGCCACTGATCGGCGTGGACCCGGTGCCGGGCCGGGTGCCGCACCCGATGCGAGTCCTGCTGCTGGTGACCACCTTGCCGATCCATGTGATCCTGGGGCTCACGATCATGTCCGAGCGCACGGTTATTGCGGCCGACCACTACAACTCCCTCGGCCTGCCCTGGATCGACCCGCTGCTGGATCAGCGGGTCGGCGGCGGACTGCTCTGGGCCTCCGGCGATCTGATCGGCCTGTTGATGTTGGGCGCCGCGGTCGTGCAGTGGAAGCGGGCATCTGATCGTGAGGCCGTACGGGAGGACCGCCGGCTGGACCGCCTCGAGCAACAGGCCAGCCGACGAGCCGCGCAGCAGGCCACGGATGCCAGCGGGCCACCTCGTTAGGATGATCGCGTGAGAGAGCATCGCAGCGAGGAACGAGCGAGGAGCGCAGCGAACGTAGGGCCCGAAGGGCGCGTCCGCGCGGAGCGCGGCATGACATGGTGACCGCTTCGAGCGCTTCGACTGGCTCGGGCACCCTGCCCTCGGTTCGGGTACTGCTGTTCTCCCAGCGTCCGGCCATCCGGGACGCGGTGCGCACGGCGGTCGGTCGTCGCCCGGCCCGTGATGTCGGCCGGATCGAATGGATCGACTGCAAGACGATCGATGCGGTTCTGAGCTATGTCGATGCCGGCTCGGTGGACCTTCTTCTGCTCGATGGTGAGTCGCAACCGACCGGTGGCATGGGCATCGCCCGCCAACTGAAGTTCGAGATCCGGGACTGCCCGCCGGTCTGCGTCCTCATTGCCCGGCAGGCTGACCGCTGGCTGGCGCACTGGTCGTTGGCCGACGCAACCTTGTCCTTCCCACTCGACGCGCTGCAGGCAGCGGCGACTGTGGCCGACTTGCTCCGGGAGCGCCAGCATGGCGTTCCGGTTGTTCGCAGCTGAGTTCGCCGAACCGCCGTCCTGACCATGCCGACGCCCACCTGGCCGGGCCTGCTCACCACGTTGCTGGCCGGGCAGGATCTGTCTCGTACGACCGTGGGCTGGGCCATGGGCGAGATCATGGCCGGCGAAGCCAGCGCCGCTCAGGTCGCCGGCTTCGCAGTAGCGTTGCGGGCCAAGGGCGAGACGGTCGGTGAGATCGACGCCCTGGTTGACGTGATGTTGGCCAATGCCACCCCGGTACGAACGTCCGGGCCGCTGGCGGACGTGGTCGGGACCGGTGGTGACCGTGCCCACACGGTGAACATCTCGACGATGGCAGCATTGATCGTTGCGGCTTGCGGGATCCGGGTGGGCAAGCACGGGAACCGCGCCGCTTCCTCGGCATGCGGGTCAGCCGACGTCCTGGAGGCGCTCGGGGTGGCGATCGATCTACCCGCGGCCGGGGTCGAACGGTGCATCGCCGAGGCCGGGATCGGCTTCTTCTTCGCACCGGTCTTCCATCCAGGGATGCGGCACGCCGCCATGGCACGTCGTGAACTGGGTGTGGCCACGGTCTTCAACTTCCTTGGGCCACTGACCAATCCAGGCCGACCGGTTGCCGCGGCCGTGGGTTGCGCCGACGCCCGCATGGCCCCGTTGCTCGCGGGTGTGCTGGCCAGGCGCAACGTCCGGGCCATCGTCTTCCGGGGCGACGATGGACTGGACGAGCTGACGACGACGACGACCTCGTCGATGTGGTTGGCCGCGGACGGCGAGGTTGTGGCGGACACCTTGGACCCCACGGTGTTCGGTATTGCCCGGGCCAGTGCCGAGGAGCTACGCGGTGCTGACGCCGAGACGAATGCCAACGTGGTCCGACGGCTGGTCGCCGGTGATCTGGGGCCGGTGCGTGATGCAGTGGTTCTGAACGCAGGAGCGGCGATCGTGGCCGTGGGTGGACTGTCCTCGGCACCGCCGTCGGGAGACGAATCGCTGAACGCCCGCTTCGGCCGGGCGATCGAACGTGCCGGTGCGGCGATCGACGACGGCTCGGCGCAGCAGACTCTGGACCGCTGGGTCCAGGTCAGCCAAGCCGCCAAAACCGCCTGACCGCCAAGGTCTGCTGGCCGGTTCAGGCCTCGGCTTCGAAGCCGATCGCGAACGCCGCATCGAGGTCGTGCCGGGAGTATGCCCGAAAGGCGATATGCGTCTCGGTGTCGATGACCCCCGGCACCTTGTTGATCTGCCCGGCAATCACCGAGGCGATGTCGTCGAAGTGGCGTACCCGTACGACGGCGATCAGATCGACGTGCCCGGCCACGGAGTAGACCTCACTGACCCCGTCGATGTCCGCGATCTGCTCGGCGACCTCGCCGATGGAATCGGTACTGGCACTGATCATGACGATCGCAGTGATCACGTCGGGAGCCTATCCCCGCGGCCGGCGACCGCGGGGTAGCCCCGACATCCTCAAGGGGTGAAGACCACCTTCACCGCACCATCTTCCTTCTTCTGGAACATCTCGTACGCCGCCGGGGCTTCACTGAGCGGAACCCGATGCGTGGCGAAGGTATCGACTCCGAGGGGGTCGCCGTCGCCGGAGAGCAGCGGCATGATGTCGTCCACCCAGCGCTTCACGTTGCACTGGCCCATGCGCAGCGTCAGCTGCTTGTCGAACATCGTCAACAGCGGCAGCGGATCGGTCATGCCGCCGTAGACCCCGCTCAGTGAGATCGTGCCACCGCGGCGCACGATGTCGATCGCGGAATAGAGGGCGGCAAGGCGGTCCACTCCTGCGTTCTCCATCAGTTTGGCCGCGAGGGCATCGGGCAGCAGGTTCGTCATCTGCAAGGCGAATCCGGCCGCCGGCGATCCGTGCGCCTCCATGCCGACGGCGTCGATCACCGAATCCGGTCCGCGTCCGTCGGTGACATCTCGGATCATGTCGCCCAGCTCGTCCTGATCCCCGTCGATCGTGTCGACGCCGTTCGCCCGAGCCCGTTCCAACCGCTCCGGTACGACATCCACGCCGATGACCCGATGCCCCCGCAGCGTCGCGATGCGGCAGGCCATGTCACCGATCGGGCCGAGGCCGAGAACGACGACCGTGCCACCGTCGGGGATCGCGGCGTATTCCACGGCCTGCCAGGCGGTCGGCAGCACGTCGGACAGGTAGAGGAAGCGGTCGTCGGCCGGACCCTCCGGAACCTTGATCGGCCCGAAGTGCGCCTGCGGTACGCGCAGATACTCGGCCTGGCCGCCGGGAACTTGGCCGTACAACTTGGTGAAGCCGAACAGCGCCGCTCCCATGCCTTGGTCACGGACCTGCGTTGTCTCGCACTGGCTGTGCAGGCCATGACTGCACATGAAGCAGTTACCGCAGGAGATGTTGAACGGAATGACCACCCGGTCTCCCGGCGCGATGTGGGTGACCGCGCTGCCGACCTCCTGCACGATGCCCATCGGCTCATGACCCAGGACGTCCCCGGCCTCGAGGAACGGCCCGAGCACCTCGTAGAGATGCAGGTCCGATCCGCACAATCCGGTGGAGGTGATCTGGATGATGGCGTCAGTGGGTTCCTTGATGATGGGATCGGGGACGTCCTCGACGCGTACGTCCCGGGTGCCCTGCCAGGTCAAAGCCTTCATGGAGTGTCTTCCTCTGCATCGTCCTTGTCGGCTTCCGGTTCGGCCGCTGCTACCGGGCCTTGTGCCCGATACCTGACAGGTCATGCATGGGTCGGCGCTCGTCCGCTAGGCGGCTCCGATCCGATCCGGCTGGCTGCGGGTGCGTAGCGGACGACCGTCGGCAAACGGTGCGGCGCTCTGTTCGGCGCCGGCGACCCGCGAGAGCCAGCCCGCCGCGGCACCTCCCCGAGCCGGACAGGACAGCACCCCGGTCAGGTCGACCAACCGAGTGCCAGGGGTGTCCAGCCAGCGAAGGATCACCTCGGTTTCCTCCGGAGTCGTCGCCGCTGAGCCGATCGCAGTGCTGACCGTTTCGGCGCCAGCGAGGAGGTCCTGCAGGTAGGGCCGCACTGCCACCCCAGCCACCGCCCGACCTGCCGCGACGAGACGTCCCTGGCGCACGACCGCGAGCAGCCAACCCCCTTCGCCGTCGGATCGGGCGGCCACGAGTTCGGGCACCAGCCACAGTGAACGCAGCCGCTGCCAACGCAGGCAGCCGCGCAACAGAATGGTGACCCGGTCGCGCAAGGCGGCGGCGTCCTCGAACCGACCGGCCCCGGCCAGCACCGACAGCCGGGCGATCAAGGGCGCGAGCAGATCTCCTGGATCGCCATCGGCGGCCCGCCGTACGACGTCGGCTATATCGGCGTACTCCTGGACCGACTGCGAACCTTCACACGGGGCACCGCAGCGGCCCATGCCGGCCAACGCACAGGACGCAGTGATCCGATCGGGTGACAGGGACAGCGTGCAGCGTCGGATCGGCAGGGCGTCGTAGACCGCAGACATCGCCGCATCGGCCTGCCGGCGGGAGGAGAACGGGCCGAGATAGGACGCGCCGTCCGCGCGGTGCCGCCGTACCAGCGACAACCGGGGAAATGCCTCGACGGTCAGTTTGAGCCACACCACTCGCTCGGGAAAGCGTGATCGCCGGTTGTAACGGGGCTTGTGTTCGGCGATCAATCGCAGCTCTCGGACGTGAGCCTCGAGCTCGTGCGCGCAGACGATCGAGTCGACCCGCTCGGCCAAGCCCACCATCTCGGTCATCCGCGAGCGCTGCTCGGAGGCGGCGAAGTAGGACCGCACCCGGCGGGCAAGGTCGTGCGAGGTGCCGATGTAAAGCGGACGGCCCTGCGAGTCCTTGAACAGGTAGACCCCGGGGGCGTGCGGCAGATGAGCGGCCAGGTGGCGCTTGCGCCGCCGGATCGGGTCGACCTGCTTGGTCAGGTCGGTGAGTTCCTCCAGGGACTGCACGCCGAGCGAACCGAGCCGCTCGAACAGCCCGTGCAGGACGTCCACGGTGGCCCGGGCGTCGGCCAGGGCGCGGTGACAGGGGGCGGTGTGGGCACGGAAATACGGAGCCAGCGTGGAGAGCTTGCAATTGGGCACCTCGTCGCGCGTGAGCAGTCGTCGCGCCAGGATCGCGGTGTCCACCGACCCGAAGGCCGGCCACGGCGTCGCGGAGGCGGTGCAGGCTGCCTTGAGGAAGCCCACATCGAACGGGGCATTGTGCGCGACCAGGACGCAACCTCGGGCGAACTCCAGGAACGCCGGTAGCACCTCGCCGATTCGTGGGGCCGCGATCACCATCGAGTCGGTGATCCCGGTCAAGATCGAGATGTACGGGGGGATTGCCGATCCGGGATCCACCAGCGTCTGGAACTCCCCAAGGCATTCTCCGGCGCGGACCTTGACAGCTCCGATCTCGGTGATCGCGCAGCCCTCCGGCGAGCCGCCGGTGGTCTCCAGGTCGACGACGACGAAGGTCACGTCCCGCAGGGGGGTGCCGAGTTCGTCGATCGAGATCTGGACGTAGGGCGAGCGCAGCGCGGCGGCTGCCGCCGAGCCGGTCGGGGAGCTCAGCCGATAGCTGCGCAACATGCCCACATCCGAGACCGATGCCCTGCTCTCACGCTTAGCGACGCTAAGCCGCGGGTACGACACCCCCCTCTAGGCGCGCCGGAGGCGCGTCGGCCTGATGTCGGATCCGCATCTCCCGTACGGACGGGACCCGCAACGCCGGCCGGGGATGTGGCAGCCGGAGGACGGTCGGCTGGTTCATCGACCGTAGATGAAGACCGCTCCTGTCCCGCGGGACGAACGAGTCCATGGGACTCGCGTCGGCTGCGGTGATTCGATGCGATGGGGGGCCGTGCGGTGGGGACCTGAGCCGATTCGCCGCACGGCTCGATCTCGTAACGGGCGATCGCCCGGGTTTGTGGGCCGCTCTCGGGGCGGAATCAGGGCGGTCCCTGATGGCGGCGCTCGTCAGGGGTACGGGATGGTCGGAGCCGTAGCCAGCGACCGGCAGACCGAGTATCGCCCGTTGGAAAAGATTGAAGGAGTGGGCATGCCGCAGAGCTCTGGCCAGGTGTCGGCGCTTTCCCTGCACTCAGCCGGGCGGTGGGCTGGTTACGCCGCATGCGTGTGTGCCTTCCTGTTCGCCGCAACCAGTTTCTACTGGGGGACCGGCGGGACGCTCGGTTTGGACTTAGTGGGCCGAGAAGCTGTCGAGCTCGTGGCGTCTGGAAACGTGGGGATCTTGATCGCCCTGTGGTTGGTGGGGCTGCTCAAAGTCGCTGGTGGGCTTCTCGCGCTCGCCCTGGTGCAACCTTGGGGGGCTCACCTGTTCCGGCCGTGGATGTTGCTTCTGGCGGGCTGGGGGGTGCTGCTTGGTGGAGCAGCCCTGCATTACACCCGAAGGCAGCGGCGCGTCTCCTGACTATCGATCGCCTCGGTGCAACGGCTCACGATCGGCGACGGACCGCTGTCAGACCTCCTCTCTAGTCTTCGCCTCGAGAGTTCGTGGCTGGAGTGGGGTCGCGATACCGCGGAAAGAGGAGGGGCTCATGCTGATCGATTGCGGCACCTGTCAGGTGCGGGGTGCAGCTTGCGATGACTGCGTGGTCACCGCCCTGCTCGGTCCACCGACGGAGTTGGAGCTCGATGACGTCGAGCAGGCAGCGGTCCGTGCGCTCGCCGAGGGAGGCTTGATCCCGCCGTTGAGACTGGTCCCGATTGTGACGCAGCGTGAGTCGACAGCGACGGTGTGTAGACATCAGATCGGCTGACGTTCATGATCGAAAACCGCTGGTAGACAAGGAATTCACAATTTGGGCTCGGCATTGTCACGGCGCGGTCACGACACTGTAGGGTGACGCTCGGCTCCACGGGTGGAAGTCATCGCAGAGGATGACCCTGGGGGGCCGCCGCTCAATCAGCCCGAGGTTGCTCGCAGCCCACGGCTGAACCGGGGACCCACCGTTTGTGGGGTGAATCGGCGCTTGCGCCGTAGGGCTAAATCTTCCCAGCCCGAACCCGTCAGCTAACCCGGTAAGCGGTCGACGCGGAAGAATGGAGAGCCGCCGCTCGTGGCGACCCCCACCCAGTCCTACCGATTCACGTTCACCCACACACTGTTTCGTCTGCTCGCTGTGCTGTGTGCATGCGTCGTCGCTGTGACGATCGCACCGAGCACAGCCCTGGCCGACCCTCCGGCCCCAGAAGATGCCTCCGCGGCCGCCCAACTCGTCGCTGAGTTGGGCCGGGACCTGGAGATCTTGCAAGAGGAACAGAACGAGGCTCAGGTTGCCCTCGACCGGTACACCGCCGAGGCCGCCGCATCGACGGTGGCGCTCGGACAGGTCAACTCAGAGTTGGTAGACCTCAACGGCAGGGTGCGCGGTATCGCTCGCAGCGCCTTTGCCGGAGACGGGCTCAACAGTTTCTCCGCCATTCTCACCTCTGGTTCACCGCAGGAGTTCCTGGATCGGGTCAACACCCTGGAGTTCATGTCAGGACGAGACGGAGCTTTGCTCGCTGAGGCGACCCGGACCCGCGAAGAGGCCGAATCACTGAACAACGCGGCCGATGTAGCCGTCGTATCGGCGCAGGCGGTGATCGCCGAAATCGCGACCCGAAGGACCGAACTCGAGAGCCAGATCCAGAAGTACCAGGATCTCTTCGCCGCGCTCTCGGCTCAAGAGCGGGCAGCCCTCGTCGGAAGTCCGGAATCCCGCAACGGCGGTTCGGAGTCCGGCGAAGACGGTTCAGAATCCGGCGGCGGTGGGTCGGAATCTGGTGATGGCGGCCAGGCGCCGCCCGGCGAGATCATTGCTCCCAGCGAGGCGGCCCGGATCGCGGTCGAGACCGCCTATGCCCAACTGGGGGACACCTACGTATGGGGCGGTGAAGGACCGGACGAATTTGACTGCTCCGGACTCACCATGTATTCCTACGCTGCGGCCGGTGTCAGCCTTCCGCATTCGAGCAAGTCGCAATCCACCATGGGCGTCGCGGTGAGCCGGGACGAACTGTTGCCCGGTGACCTGGTGTTCTACTACAGCCCGGTCAGTCACGTGGCCATCTATGTCGGCGACGGCCAGATCATCCACGCGTCGACCTATGGCAAGCCGGTGTCGCTGGATTCCGTGGACCCGTGGGGTGCCTACAACAGTGCCAGGCGTATCGCTGGGGGTTAGCCGCCGCTCCGCCTAGCATCGCGCCGGTGGGGCGGGTGATCTGTTGATGGGATCCCACCGTGCTGCCTGGATTGCCTTGGCGGTCATCGTGATTGCCGTTGTCGCCCTAGCGGTGATCCTCGTTCCCCGGCGAGTCACTCCGTTGTCGCACGGTCCCACCGCGCCCGATGCCGCGCGGGATTTCACGTCCGCCCAGATCTCCCGTTCGGCGGCGCTGGCTGCAAGCCTCCAGCCGAACGCGTTGATCAGCCTCGTGCTGAGCCTGCTGATCTCAGCAGCACTCGGGCTCACCTCGTTGGGCGCGCGGATCGTCACCGTTGCTGCCAAGCCGCTGGGCGGGGGATGGGTCTGGCAGGTGCTGCTCGGCAGCTTGGCGCTCGCCGTCATCGGCCGGCTCGCCACGCTGCCGTTGTCCGCCTACGCGGAGAACGTGCGCCGCCGGTACGGGCTGTCCACCCGCGACTGGGCCCTGTGGACGGTCGATGTCGCAAAGTCCGTCGCCATCGGCGTTGCGCTGACCGGACTGATTCTGGTGATCCTCTACGGGTCGATGCGGCTGGCTGCGCAGTGGTGGTGGGCGATCGCGGCCTGCACCGTTGCCGGCCTCGTGGTTCTGGCTTCGTTCTGCTACCCGGTCGTCATCGAACCCGTATTCAATGCGTTCGAATCGATGCCGCAATCCCAGCTACGAACCGATCTGCTCGCGTTGGCAGAGAGGGACGAGGTCGCCGTCGACGACGTCCTGGTCGCAGATGCCTCTCGCCGGACGACGACCCTGAACGCCTACGTATCCGGCTTCGGTGCAACGCGGCGGATCGTCGTCTACGACACGCTTCTCGATTCCGAGTCCTCGGCTGTGATCGAGACAATCGTCGCTCATGAGTTGGGCCATTCCAAGAACAAGGACGTGCTGCTCGGTACGGCGCTCGGGGCGCTGGGTGCTGCGGCGATGGTCGTTGCCGGGTTCCTTCTGGCTGGCTGGACGCCGCTGCTCAGCCGAGCCGGAGCGGCGTCCCTGTCCGATCCGCGCAGCCTGGCTCTGGTGCTCTTCGTCGTTGCTGTGGCCGGCCTGGTCCTGACGCCGGTGCAGAGCATGGTCTCCCGGCGGATCGAGTCCCGCGCCGACGCACACGCTCTCGAACTGACCCGTGACCCGGCCTCGTTCGTCGAGATGCACCGCCGGCTCGGCGTCGGCAATCTCGCTGACCTCGACCCGAACCGGTTGTATTACTGGATGTTGCCTCTCACCCGAGCACTGTGGACAGGATCGCCACGGCCCGGGACTGGACGCAGGCCCACCGCATGATGGTGCCGTGACCGGCATTTGTCTGTGACCGGGCGCAGCTCGATGACGGGCGCGCTGCAGTGACCCGAGTCCTGGTGGTGACAAACGATTTTCCGCCCCGGCAGGGCGGCATCCAGACCTTCGTGGAGGCGCTGGTCCGTCGCCAGCCAGCCGACTCAGTCGTGGTGTTCGCGCCCGCCTGGGACGGGGCCGAGGCGTATGACACCGGGCTACCATTCCCGATCGTCCGGCATCGGACAAGCTTGATCCTGCCCACTCCGGACATCCGTCGGAGAGTCGGTGCCCTGGCCCGGGAGCACGGCTGCGAGCGTGCCTGGTTCGGAGCCGCAGCTCCTCTGGCCCTGCTTGCACCGGCTTTGCGGGACAACGGCATTGACAGGATCGTTGCCTCGACCCACGGGCACGAGACGGGTTGGGCGCGGCTGCCGGGAGCCAGACAGGTGCTGCACAACCTGGCCGCTGGGGTCGACGTCGTCACCTACATCACCCAGTTCACCCGTAGTGTCCTGGAGCCGGTGCTGGCCGACGTCACAACGCTTGCGCACTTGCCGCCCGGCGTGGACGTCACGGCGTTCCATCCGAACGCCGATGGCGGGTCGGTACGCCGGCGGCTGGGTCTGGGCGCCGACGTACCCGTTGTCGCCTGCGTGTCGCGGCTGGTCGCGCGCAAGGGCCAGGATGTGCTGATCCGGGCCTGGACACAGGTGCGTACGCGGTTTCCGCAAGCGGCCCTTTTGCTCGTCGGGGACGGTCCCGACGAGAGACGTCTTCGCGCCATAGTGGGCCGACTGGGAATCGGGGGCGTGCACTTCGTCGGCGGGGTCAGCTGGCCAGAGCTGCCGTCGTACTACGCCGCCTGCGACGTGTTCGCCATGCCGTGCCGGACCCGGCGCGCGGGGTTGGACGTCGAAGGCCTGGGGATGGTCTATCTGGAAGCCGCGGCGTGCGCGCGTCCAGTGATCGCCGGAACGTCCGGTGGCGCCCCGGAGGCCGTACGACACGGTGTGACCGGTCTGGTGGTGGAGAATCCGCGATCGCCGGAGTCGGTGGCGGACAGCGTTCTCGAGCTCCTCGAGGACCGCGAGCGCGCGGCAGCGATGGGCGTGGCCGGGCGGTCCTGGGTGGAAGCCGAGTGGTCCTGGGATTTCCTGGCAACGCGATGGCGACAGTTGCTGGCTTGAGCGCCTTCTTGCCCGATCAACGGGTCAGGGCGAACGCCGCCGGCGCCGCCTGCAAGCCGCCGATCGGATGCAGCGGCGCGTTGCGCCGGGATCGGACCGCGGCTGCCAACGCGACCGGCAGCAGCGCGAGCGCTCCGAGGTAGCGCCAGGGGTTCTCTTCGATCGGTGGGCCGTTTCCTTCGCGCCAGCTGTTGACGTCGATGATCGCTTCGGTGGCCAGCACCTGGCCGTGACAAGCCAGACCCGTGACTCCGGCGTGCGTCAGGTTGCAGCGTTCGTGCATCTCGGCGTACCACCAGTCGTCGATCAACGGCCGGGCCCACTCGCCCAGCGGGGCATCGATCACAGCCGCGTAACGCAAGAGGTCATAGCCGAAGTCGTGACCCTTGCAGGTCGGCTCCATGTCGAAGGCCAGGTGGACCGGAGAGGAGCAGGCGCCGATCGGCTCACCCAGGGACAGGGTGCCATTGATGTCGATCAGCACAGGGCGATACCCCATTACGGAGACGAACCCATCCGGGATGGAGGCGATGAGATCTGTGCGTCGACCCGGGTCGGCGCCGGACTGGTCAATGAGGACCTCGACAGCACGCTCGGTCGCCGGATCACCGCGCCCTTCCAGCGTCCTCGCCGGGTTGCCCGCTCCGCTGACGAGAAGCAGGAGGGCCACCACGATCGTGGCCTGCATCAGGGCCCAGACCGTGGTTGGTGAGATGAGCGGTCGCACGGCAGCATGGTCGCACGCTCAGCGGGCGTAGATGGCGTCCACCTCGGCGGCATAGGTCTTGAGCACGGCGTTTCGTTTGAGGCTGTTCTTCGGGGTCAGCTCGCCCGAGTCCTCGGTGAAGTCGCCGCCCAGGATCCGGAAGACTTTGATCGCTTCGGCTTCGGAGACCGCCCGGTTGGCCTCGTCCACGGCGGTCTGGATCTCCGTGCGTAATTCCCGGTCGTCCCTAAGGGACTCGGCGGTCGCGTCGGCCAGCTTGGCGTGTCGCCGTACCCACTCCCGCAGGGCATCGGCATCCAGGGTGACCAGGGCACCGATGAAGGGACGCTGATCACCGACCACGATGCACTGGCTGATCAGTGCGTGGGCCCGCAACCGATCCTCCAGGACGGTTGGTGCGACGTTCTTGCCGCCTGCGGTGACGAGAAGTTCCTTCCGGCGGCCGCTGATCGTGAGGAAGCCTTTGTCGTCCATGGCGCCGATGTCGCCGGTATGGAACCAACCGTCGTCGGTCAGGACATCGCCAGTGGCCTCGGCGTTGTTCCAGTACCCCTCGAAGACATGCTCGCCCTTGATCAGCACCTCGCCGGCCGCACTGATCCGGATCGAGACCCCGGGAAAGGGCCGACCCACCGAGCCGATCTTGACTGCCTGTTCGAGGTTGACGGTGGAGGCGGCGGAGGTCTCGGTGAGCCCGTATCCCTCGTAGATGGTCAGCCCGATGCCGCGGAAGAAGTGTCCTAGGCGGGCACCTAGCGGTGCTCCGCCAGAAATAGCCGCCCGGCAGCGCCCGCCCAGCGCACCACGCAACTTGGAGTAGACGAGGCGGTCGAAGGCCTCGTGCCGCAACCGGAGCAACAGCCCGACTCGCCCCCGGTCCAGCGCACGTGAGTAGCTGATCGCGGTGTCCTCGGCGATGTCGAAGATCTTGCCCCTGCCATCGGCGTGGGCACCCTGCTTGGCCGAGTTGTAGATCTTCTCGAAGACCCGCGGTACGGACAACACGAAGGTCGGCCCGAATTCGGCGAAGTCGGCGAGCAGGGCTTTGACGTCAGCGGTGTGCCCGAGCTTCGCCTGAGTCTCCAGCGATCCGATCTGGATGATCCGGGCGAAGATGTGGGCCAGCGGGAGGAACAACAGGGTCGAACCCTCGGCGTTGAACAGGCCGGCCAGCCCCGGCAGAGAGTTGCGGACCTCGAAGAGGAGGTTGCGATGGGTCAGCCGGCAGCCCTTGGGGCGACCGGTCGTGCCGCTGGTGTAGACGATCGTGGCCAGGCTCTCAGCGCTCACGCTCCGGCGTCGGGCCGCCAACAGCTCGTCACTGACATCCGAGCCCGTGGCGTCGAGCCATTCGATCGCGCCGTTGTCGATCTGCCAGACGTGCGAGAGGCCGTCCAGATCCTCGCGTACGGACTGGACTAGTTCCTCGTGCCGCTCGGATTCCACGACGATGGCGGTCGCGCCAGAATCGGCCAGGATCCACTGCACTTGTTCGGCACTGGAGGTCTCGTAGATCGGAACGGTGACCGCTCCGGCCGCCCAGATGGCGTAGTCCACGAGGGTCCACTCGTAGCGCGTCTTGCTCATCAACGCTATGCGGTCCCCATGGTTCACGCCGCTGGCCAGCAGGCCCTTTGCAACGGCCACGACATCCCGAGCGAACTGCGCCGCGGTGACGTCCTTCCAGACCAGGCCCCGACGGACGCCGAAGAGCACCTTCTGCGGAACCTGCTGGGCATGGGCGAAGACCGAGTCAGTCAGCGTCTCCGCTTGATGCACCGAAACCAAGGTCGGTATCGCAAGCTCGCGCACGTCAGCGAATGATAGCCGCACGCGGGAGTGGTTCCTCGATGGCAGGCTGGGGGCGTGCCGACGGTCGATCTGGTCGACGAGAGCTATCTTCGCGCGCCGGTCGAACGGGTCGCCTCGGTCGTACACGACGAGGGCCGCTGGGCCCAGTGGTGGCCAGAACTGCGCCCGGTCGTGTTCATGGATCGTGGTACTGCCGGAATCCGCTGGAACATCACCGGTGCCCTGGTCGGCAGCATGGAAATCTGGCTCGAGCCCTACCAACCGCCGATGGCCGGAGTGCTGCTGCATTTCTACCTGCGCGCCGACCCGACCGCACCTGGCTCGACGACCGAGCCCGCGCCGCTGTCCGGGCGGGCCGCGACCGCGGAATCCGTACGGTGGGCCAAGGCAAACAAGCTCAACCTCTGGAACCTCAAGGACGAGCTTGAGGCGGGCATCCGGTGAGACGTAGCGGGACTTTCTCCGGAGAAAGTCACTTCTGTCGGCCCGCAGACCGCACATTCTCCGGAGAAAGTGCGGTGGAACGGGGATGAGGCTGCACCTGGTCAGCGATGTGCACGGTGCCGTCGAGCCGCTACGGCGGGCCGGCCAGGGTGCCGACGCGATGATCTGCCTGGGTGATCTGCTCTGCTTCATCGACTACTTCGACTACGACGCCGGCGTCTTCGGGTCGCTGTTCGGCCCGGACGCCGTCGCCCGGCTGGTAGCGCTGCGTACCGCGAGGCGCTTCGATCAGGCTCGGGACTTCTCCAGATCGCTGTGGGCCAGCCTTCCCGACTCGAGGACGGCCATGGACGAGGCGATCGACGGGCAGTATGCAGACCTTTTCGCTGCCATGCCGACGCCGACGTACGCGACCTACGGCAACGTCGACATCCCGGATCGTTGGGCCGAGCATGCGCATTCCGGTGTTCAGATCCTCGACGGCGAGGTCATCGAGATCGGCGGTCTGCGGTTCGGCTTCGTCGGCGGCGGGCTGCCGACACCGATGCGGACGCCGTACGAGATCTCCGAGGATGCCTACGCGGCCAAGGTCGCCGCACTGGGACCGGTGGACGTGCTGTGCGCCCACATCCCACCGGCCGTACCCGAACTCACCTACGACGTCGTGGCCCGCCGACTGGAACGGGGCAGCGTGGCTCTGCGCGAGGCGATCCTGGAGCACCAGCCGGATCTGATGTTTTTCGGGCACGTCCATCAACCGCTGGCCGGGCGGTTCCGGCTCGGTCGCACGGAGTGTGTCAACGTCGGGCACTTCGCGCACACCCTGGTGCCCTACGTCCTGGACCTCTGACAGCTCAGGCGTCAGTAGTCTTGGGCCATGGCCGATCAGTCCCAGCAGTCCATCGACATCGCCGCATCCGCGGCGGACATCATGTCGGTCATCGGTGACTTCGAGGCCTACCCGGAGTGGACCGGCGCGGTCAAGACTGCCGAGGTGCTGGAGGAGGACGAGGAGGGCTGGGCCAAGCAGGTCCACTTCGTTCTCGACGCCGGTGTGGTCAAGGACGACTACGTGCTGGCCTATGAGTGGACCGATGACACGGCGGTGCATTGGCATCTGGTCAAGGGCCAGATGCAGAAATCTCAGGTCGGCTCGTACGTGCTACGCGAAACGGGTGACACCACGAACGTCACGTACACGCTGACCGTGGACCTCACGATTCCCATGCTCGGAATGTTCAAGCGCAAGGCAGAGAAGGTCATCATGGACACCGCCCTCAAGGAGCTCAAGAAGCGCGTAGAGGGCTGATCGGGAGCGTGCGGATCCTCCTGTTCACCGGCAAGGGCGGTGTCGGTAAGACGACGGCCGCGGCCGCGACAGCCTTGCGACTGGCCGGACGCGGGCACAAAACCTTGATCATCTCCGCAGACCCAGCACATTCCCTGGCCGATGCGCTCGGCGGTCCACGGATCGGAGATCGACCGGCGGAGGTCGCGCCGGGGCTGATGGCCTGCCAGGTCGACGGGCTGGACCGGATGCAGCAGCAGTGGACCGGAGAGGCCGGCTGGGCGACGATCACCGAGCGACTGAGCGCGGCGGCCTCAGCCAGTGGTCTGGACCCGATCGTGGCCGAGGAGCTCACCATGCTGCCCGGCCTCGACGAACTGACGGCGATCCTGGCGCTCGAGGAAGAGGTGGCCACCGGCCTGTACGACGCGGTCGTGGTCGACTGCGCGCCCACCGGCCAGACCCTGCGCCTGTTGGCCCTGCCTGACGTCCTCGACCGCTACCTCGAGCGGCTCTACCCGGTCCATCAACGGCTGCTTCGTTCCATCGGTCTGCTCGGCCAAGGCGGGCCGTCGTCGACTCGGGGCGGTGCGGCGCTGGCGCTGGCGCTGTCCCGACTGCACGAGCGGCTGATGATCCTTCGAAAGCTGTTGACCGACCCGGGGATCACCCGGATCAGGCTGGTATTGACCCCTGAGTCGCTGGCCCTGGCCGAGGCGCGCCGCGCGGCGACGGCACTGGCGCTGTTCGGGTACACCGTCGACGGCGTCATCGTGAACCGAGTGGTCGATGACCGTGCTGTCGGGTTGGCTGGAATGCCGGGCTGGCTGCAGGCTTGGGCTGCCGCACAACAGCGAGTTCTCGCCGATGTCCAGTCCAGTTTCCCTGCCCTGCCCATTCGGGTGATCCAGCACCAGGGGGAGGAGCCCGTGGGAGCCTCCCCCTTGAACGGGGTGGCAGACCAGCTCTACGGCGGCCTACCCGAGGGCATCGATCCGCTGGCCGGCCCGGAGCCACCCGGGCTCCTTCAGGTCCTGGCCGAGGGGGGTCACTATCTGCTCCGGCTGACCATTCCGCATGTGCGATCGGCGGAGGTGACGCTGAACCGCGTTGGGGACGAACTGGCGGTCAGGGTCGAGGGGCATCGCCGCCTGCTGGCCTTGCCCGGACTGCTCATTCGATGCCGGATCATCGATGCGGTATTGGCCGACGGCGTCCTGACCGTACGGTTCGAGCCCAACCCCGAGCGCTGGCCCGAGGAACTGTTGCGCGCACATCGGGAGCAGGCATGAGCCCCGTTGCCGGTGAGCCGGTGGCTGGTCCGGCGGCTGAAGCCCGTCGGCTGGTGGAGGCGTTGGGGGAGTGGGCCACCCGGCTCGGCACGACCGAGCACCTGGCTACCGGTGCACCGGAGTGTGAAGTCTGCCCGGTCTGTCAGCTGATTGCCGCCCTGCGTGGCCAGCGCCCGGACGCGCTGGCGCGACTCGGTGATGCGTGGGCGGCCTTTCTCGGCGTACTGACCGAGCCCCACCCGGCAGCGTCAGCAGCCACCGCTGCGCCCGAATCCGATCCGCCATCCGAGGCTCCACTGATCCGGCCGGTGCAGAACATCGACGTCCGGTAAAGGGCAGCCTCCAGTGAGCGACGGCGTCCGGTGAGAGACAGCGACCGATGAGAGACAGCGACCTGACGATCGGGATCGACATCGGCGGCACCAAGATCGCCGGTGGTCTGGTCGACAGCTCGGGAGTGGTGGTCGACTGCGTCCGCCGCGAGACGCCCGGCCACGCCATCGGCGCGGTCGAGAACGCCATCGTCTCTGTGGTCGCCGAACTCGGTGGGCGGGCGCGGGCGAGTTCGTATGGCGATGCGGTCGCCGTCGGCATCGGCGCTGCCGGTTGGGTGAGCACTGATCGCTCGACGGTGCTCTTCAGCCCGCACCTGGCCTGGCGCAACACCCCACTACGGGCCGAACTGGCCGAACGCATGCCTCTACCGGTGTGGGTCGACAACGACGCGAACGCCGCCGCCTGGGCCGAGTACCGCTTCGGTGCGGCGCGCGGCCATGACACGGCAGCCTGCGTCACCCTCGGCACCGGAATCGGCGGCGGCGTGATCTCGGCCGGCCGCCTGCAGCGCGGCGCCTTCGGAGTGGCCGGGGAGTGGGGACACACCCGGGTCGTACCGGATGGCCGGCGTTGCGTCTGCGGAAACCGGGGGTGCTTGGAGCAGTACGCCAGCGGGCGGGCGCTGGCACGGGCCGGGCGGGAGCTGATCGACGTCGCCCCGGCCGCAGCCAACGCGCTACTGGCTGCGGTGGACGGCGACGGCTCCCGGTTGACCGGTGCCGATGTGACCGCCGCCGCGCTGGCCGGTGATCCCGCTGCCGTCGGATTGGTACGCGAAGTCGGGTCCTGGCTCGGCGAAGGCATTGTCACGATCGCGATGATCGTCGACCCCAGCATCGTTGTCGTCGGTGGCGGTGTAGGCGCGCTCGGTGACCTGCTGCTCGAGCCCGCCCGCGCGCGGTTTCTCGCGGTGTTGCCAGGGCGGGGATACCGGCCTGCGGCCGAGATCGTCGAGGCCAGCCTCGGTGCCGATGCCGGAATGATCGGCGCGGCCGACCTCGCCCGCAACAAACTCGGCTGAGGATGCCCTGTCGAACCGGGCCGAGACGGAGACGTAGACGTCGGGACCCGTACAACGCAATGATCGTCTGCGCTGGCGTTGTCAGGGCGGGGCACTCGGCGCATGGACCTGCCTCTCACGGCTGCGTAGTCCTCGGCCCGCACCCGTCGGGTCATCCTGATAGCGAAAGGATCGCCATGCCCGTCAAGAAGGTAGTAATGGCGCTCGCGATGACGAGTGCTCTGCTGCTCGCCGGATGCAGCGGTACCGGCCAGGAGGACGATTCCAGTGGATCGGAAGATCTCGATCTCACGATCGCCGTGATCACGCACTCCGGCGCCGGAGACGCGTTCTGGGACGTGGTGAAATCCGGCGCGGACCAGGCCGGAAGCGATCTGGGCGTCACCGTGGACTACTCCAACGACGCTGACCCGGTGCGCCAGTCGGAGCTGATCGACAATGCCGTCTCGCAGGGTGTGGACGGGATCGTGGTGTCCATGGCCAATCCCGATGGGGTCCGGGACTCTGTCGAGGCGGCGGTAGGAGCGGGCATCCCGGTCATCACCATCAATTCCGGCATCGAGCAATCCGCGGCCTTCGGTGCCATCACCCATGTCGGGCAGAGCGAGTCGATCGCCGGTCAAGCTGTGGGTCAACGGCTCAACGACGAGGGTGCCACGGGCAAGGTGGTGTGCGTCATCCACGAGGCCGGCAATATCGGCCTCGAGGAACGCTGCTCCTCGGTGGGGGAGACCTTCGACGGAAGCGTGGAGAACCTTCAGGTCGACGGCACCAACGTCGCTGACGTCCAGGACACCATCTTGTCGAAGCTGCAGTCCGACCCGGACGTTGGCGTCATCCTGACCCTCGGGGGCCAGTTCGGGATCGCGGCCGCCGATGCCCAAGCAGATGCCGGTACTGACGCGATCATCGGGACCTTCGATGTCTCCGAGGACGTCCTCAACCGAATCACCGACGGGGACATCCTGTTCGCCGTCGACCAGCAGCCCTATGTCCAGGGGTACCTGGGGGTGCAGCTGCTCTACCTGAAGGTGCGCAACGGGAACGACGTCGGCGGCGGCCAGCCGGTGCTGTCCGGTCCGGCGTTCGTCGATGCCGAGAATGCCGCTGCAGTCCTCGAATTCGCCAGCAACGGAACCCGCTGACCACTGCCGGCGCCCGACTTCCCGGTGGCAAGTCCCGTACCCAGCGCGCAGCAAGGAGCAGCCATGACCGCGACCGCAGCCCTGCCCAGCGACGAGCGGCTCAACAGCACCAGCCGCCGCACGCGGGTGATCCGGCGACCCGAGGTGGGCGCCTTCGGCGCCGCCTTGGCTGTGCTCGTCTTCTTCGCTGTCGTCGCTGAGCAATTCCTCACCGCGGAGGGGGTCGGTACGTGGCTGAACTCCGCGTCCCGCTTCGGGATCATGGCGGTGGCCGTGGCCCTGCTCATGATCGGCGGCGAGTTCGACCTGTCGGCCGGGGTCATGACCGGCGCGACCGGTCTGTTCGTGGGCGTCGTGACCACCGGGTACGGATTGAACATCTGGCTGGCGGTCGTTGTCGCCTTGGTCGTGGCGCTGGGCATCGGTGCGCTGAACGCGGTGATCGTGATGCGGACCGGACTGCCGAGCTTCATCGTCACGCTGGGAACCTTCTTCGTCCTGCAAGGGCTGGACCTTGCCCTGGTCAAGCTGGTGTACGGCCAAGTGGCCATCCAGGGCCTTCGGGACGTCCCCTACTACGGGTCCGTCCAACCGTGGTTCGGTGGCAGCCTCAGCATCGGGAACGCGCGGATCGCGGTATCCGTGCTCTGGGCCCTCCTGGTGATCGCCCTGGCGACTTACATCCTGCTGCGCACTCGGGCGGGGAACTGGATCTTCGCCGTGGGCGGTGCGCAGATCAGCGCCCGGCAAACCGGAGTCCCGGTGCTCAGGACCAAGATCGGACTGTTCATGGGCACGGCGGGGGCGGGTTGGCTGGTCGGGATGATCAGCCTCTTCCAGTCCTCGACCGCGCAGAGTTCGACCGGTGTGGGCGACGAGTTCATCTACATCATCTGCGCGGTCGTCGGCGGGTGTCTGCTCACCGGTGGCTACGGCTCGGCGGTCGGGGCGGCGCTCGGGGCGTTGATCTATGGCATGACCCGCCAGGGCGTGGTGTACGCCGGTTGGGACAGCAACTGGCTCTACGTCTTTCTGGGCGTGATGCTGCTGGTTGCGGTACTCATCAATAACTGGATCCGGACGAAGGCGGCGCTGGCGAAGTGATCGAGCAGCAGACTCATGAACTCCCCCCGCGTGGAACGACGATCATCGAGGCCAGGGGCGTGGGCAAGAGTTACGGCAGCGTTCTGGCGCTGTCCGAGGTGAGTACGACGATCAACGCCGGTGAGGTGACCTGCGTCTTGGGGGACAACGGCGCCGGGAAGTCGACATTCATCAAGATCATGGCCGGTGCGCATCCGCACACCGACGGGGTCCTGCTCATCGACGGCGAGGCCCGCAACCTGTCCAGCCCGCGGGAGGCGCTGGATCTCGGGATCGCCACCGTCTTCCAGGACCTCGCGGTGGTGCCATTGATGCCGGTGTGGCGCAACTTCTTCCTCGGTTCGGAACCGACCAAGGGGTTCGGACCCATGCGCCGACTTGACGTCGCGACCATGAAGGCCGCGACGAGGTCCGAGTTGATCGCCATGGGTATCGATCTTCGCGACGTCGACCAGCCCATCGGCACCTTGTCCGGCGGTGAGCGGCAATGTGTCGCCATCGCCCGCGCCGTGCACTTCGGTGCACGGGTGCTCATCCTGGACGAGCCGACCGCCGCTCTCGGAGTGAAGCAGTCCGGCGTCGTACTCAAGTACATCGCGAAGGCTCGGGACCGCGGGCTGGGCGTGGTGTTCATCACGCACAATCCGCATCACGCCTACCCGGTCGGGGATCGGTTCATGTTGTTGCGGCGAGGCCGGAGCATGGGCGAGTTTCCGAAGGATGAGGTGAGCATGGACGACCTGACGTCCATGATGGCCGGCGGAACAGAGTTGGAGGCGCTCAGCCAGGAGTTGCAGGAGACCCTGGGTGCCGACTCGGGCATCGTCCGTGACATGCAGGCTGAGCTGCGGGCCTGACCGAGGTCTGAAGGGCACTGCGGGCCACGACATCTAGGCTTGGCCGAGCGGGTCCCGCGAGCGCGGGCCCGAAACTTACCGACCTGGAGTCTCCCGCGTGACCGATGTGCAGCGAACTTTCACCGTCAACCAGCCCATGGACAAGGTGGTGACCTACCTCAAGGACTTCGCAAACACCGAGCGGTGGGACCCAGGGACAGTCACGACGACGCGGGTGGGCAGCGGGCCGATCGAGGTCGGTGCATGCTGGCGGAACATCTCGGAGTTCCGTGGCCGCAAGACCACACTCGAGTACACCCTCACGAAGGCCGAGCCCAGCCGACTGACCTTCGTCGGCAAGAACAAGACGGTCACATCAACCGACGACCTGCACTTCCGCGAGGTCGACGGCGGTACGGAGATCAGCTATCAGGCGCACTTCGAGTTCCAAGGTCTGGCCCGTCTGGTGACACCCTTTCTCCAGGGGGCCCTGGAGAAGCTGGGTGATCAGACCGAACAGCAGATGCGGGCGACCGTCAACGCGCTCTGAGCTAGTCGACCAGTTCGCGGCTGAGCTGTTCGAGGAACAGGCCGGTGTCGGTCACGATGCCCACTGCCTGGGCGCTGCCTCGGTCGGCCAGCTTGGTGACCGTGGCCGGGTTGATGTCGACGCTCACCAGGGGGATGGAGGCCGGAAGCAGATTGCCGGTGGCGATCGAGTGCAGCATCGTGGCCACCATGATGGCGAAGCCGACATCCGGCAGTTGGGCGCGCATCGCCCGTTGTCCCTCGATCACGTCGGTGTAGACGTCGGGCAGCGGACCGTCGTCACGGACCGAACCGACCAACACGAAGGCCTTGTCCGCCTTGACCATTGCGTGCATCACCCCGCCGGTCAGAATCCCTTGCTCGACGGCCGCGGCGATGGAGCCGGCCCGGCGAATGGTGTTGATCGCGCGGATGTGATGCTCGTGACCGTGCGGTACGCCGGAGCCCTTGCTCAGATCCACGCCGAGGGACGTCCCGAAGATCGCTGACTCGATGTCGTGTGTGGCCAGGGCGTTTCCGGCGAAGAGCACGTCCACGAAGCCGGCCTCAACGAGCTTGACCATGGCTGGCGCCGCCCCGGTGTGCACGATGGCCGGCCCGCCGACCCAGAGGATTCGCTTACCGGCTGCCTTCACCGCACGCATCTGCTCGGCGATCTGGCGTACCAGCAAGGCTTGAGGTTTCTCGCTGGAGACCGAGGAGGACATGAACCCGAAGTCGTCGGCGCTCTTGGCCTCAGCGACCGGCATGATCACGCGGACGCCGGAGGCGCCGCAGACGACCTGATCGCCGGCCGCGACGTCGGAAACCGGCACCGTACGAACCTGGCCGTCGGCAACGACCAGCCCGCAGTCCATCTCCGGGTGCTCGACGTCCACCCAGTGGTCGTCGAGGCGGACCTGGGTCTCCAGGTTCGTCGTGGAGTAGAAGTCGTCGGGGAACACGCCGTCGGTGGGGGCCGGCCGGAGCAGGGCCAGGCCCGGATCGACCTGGTTGGCGCCGTGCACCTGTAGGCGCATCAGGATGCGGGCGAGCAGTTCCTCGTCGTCGCTGCTGATCGAGATGTGCGCCGTCGAGGCGTCCTCGTGCTGGCGCCCGAGATCCAGGGAGTCGATGCGATAGTCGCCGCCGTACTCGAGGACGTCGTCCAGGATGCGGGCCAGGGCACCGGTGTCCATCAGATGTCCGGTGACACTGACGATTTCGGAGGGAGGCACAGCGGGAGAGTAGTGGAGGGCGGCTTATACGATCGCCCCGTCGTCGGGATCGTCGAACTGCGGTCCCTCCCGCATCCGCCACACCAGCATGCCGACGCCGCCGGCGATGCCCAGGACGCCGAAGATGAAGCCGACATCTCCGGTCAACCCGATCAGGCCGGGGGCGATCAGCAGCAGCGCTCCGCCGGCCAGGACGATCAGGGCATAAGCCGCGGACTTGGACAGGACCGGCAGTGGAGGCGGTGGTGGCGGTTCGTAGTGCTCCTCTGCGGCGGCCTCTTCGGCTTCGACTGCTGCCAGAGCGGCGGCCTCGTGTTCGGTCGCGCGCTGCTGGGCCGTGGCGTCGAAGTCGTCGGTGAGTGTGTCACCGAGCCGGCCGTGGTCAGCCTCGTAGGCAGCGACCAGTTCCCGCCACTGCGCATCATCGACGTTCGACGTTGTCGAGCCCGCAGCGGTAGAGGACGAGTTGCTCGCGACCCGGGACGCAACCGGGGCGGGTGGCTGGGCGGAGTTGGGACCGGCGGCGTCGTCGGCGTCGAGGTCATAATCGTGGATCAGCGCGTGGGCATCGGCGGTGAGCCTGCGGTCGACATAGAGCCGGTCACTGGGTGGACTGGGTAGCGCGATGCTTCGGGTGACTGCGTCCACGTCGGACGTCGGATCGAGATAGGCGGCGATCCCGGCATCGCGCAGCACGTCGAGCAGATGCTCGCCGACCCGTGGATCGACGTCGCGCAACGCCCGGAACGTGGAGGCTTCCAGTCCGTTGTCGCGCCGCCCGCGGCGACGGGGCGCGGTCACGAGACCCCCCTCTTGCCGACGTGATCGGCGATCCAGGCCGCGCTCTGGGTGAAAATCTGCTCCGCGTCGTTGTCGAGGGTGGCTACGTGATAGCTGTCATGCAGCAGTTGTTCGGTGACGTCGGTCGAGCGCACCCCATCGAGCAGTAATCGGCCCGACAGCGGCTCCACGACATGGTCCTGCGTGCTCCGGAAGGTCAGGATCGGTACGTCGACCTTCGCGATGTCGGCATGCGTCGTGGCCCAGAGATCCTGCAACGACACCGCTGCCTTGAGCGGAATCCTGGAATAGGCGACTTCACGGGCACCCGGCTTCTTGATGTCGTTGGATACGCCCTTCCAGGAGGGCAGCACTCTAGCGAGGATCTTGAGCAGCGCCAGGTCCTTGCGTTCGGTGCCCAACGACGGGTTGACCAGAACCAGTCCGGACACCCGTTCCCCGTGCCGCTCGGCCAGTCTGATCGCCAGGGTCCCGCCCATGGACAGTCCGGCGGTGAAGACCTCCGTACATCGACCCTGCAACTCCTCAAGGGCCCGCTCGGCTGCGGCGTACCAATCCGGCCACCGGGTGGCGTTCATGTCCGCGAGCACGGTGCCGTGTCCGGGTAACCGGGGGCAGCTGATCGAGTACCCCTGGGCGGCCAGGTGTTCACCCCACGGGCGCAGGCTCTGGGGGGTGCCGGTGAATCCGTGGATCAGCAGAATCCCGACCGGGCCGCCGTCGAAGGTGAATGGCTCGGCACCAGCCAGCACCGGCATGGGTGATCCTCCTGAGTGGCTGCGTGGCGACTGCGGTGGCGAGTGCGGTTGTGGCTGCGTTGTGACATTGGCCGAATCGTCCCTAGTCTGACACCCGAAGGGTCGGGTGGTGTCGGTGTTCTACTGGGTGCTGAAGTTCGTCCTGGTCGGCCCCATCCTGCGGCTCGTCTTCCGCCCGGACATCCAGGGTCTGGAGAATGTTCCGAACAAGGGCCCGGCGATCCTGGCCAGCAACCATCTGTCGTTCTCTGATTCGATCTTCCTGCCGTTGATGGTGCCTAGGCGGGTGACGTTCCTGGCCAAGTCGGAGTACTTCACCGGCAAGGGGCTCAAGGGACTGCTCATCCGATGGTTCTTCCGGGGGGCCGGCATGGTGCCGATCGACCGGACCGACGGGACCGCCGCCAAAGACGCCCTGGACACCGGCATTCGGATTCTGCGGGAAGGAAAGCTGCTCGGCATCTACCCCGAGGGCACCCGCTCACCCGATGCCCGGCTCTATCGTGGGAAGACCGGTCTGGCCCGGATGGCGCTGGATTCCGGGGCGGTGGTGATCCCGGTGGTCATGGTCGACACCGAGAAGATTCAGCCGATCGGAAAGAAGATCCCCCGGATCCACAAGGTCCGGATCCGCGTGGGCGTGCCGTTGGACTTCTCCCGGTACGACGGCATGTCCGGAGACCGGTTCGTCGAACGGTCCATGACCGACGAGGTGATGTACGAACTGATGCTGCTGTCCGGGCAGCAGTACGTCGATGTCTATGCCGCGAAGGTCAAGGCAGCTATGGATGTCACCGGCAAGACTGCCGAAGAGGTCGTCGCGATGCTCAAGCCGAGCCCGTTCGAGGCCGCCGAGCGCGTCCCGGCCACGTTGGTCGCCTGACCGTTCACCTGATGCGGCGGTACTTCTACGACACCGAGTTCATCGAGGACGGTCTCACCATCGACCTAATCTCCATCGGCGTGGTTGACGAGACCGGTCGCGAGTTCTACGCCGTATCAACGGAGTTCGATCCCGACAGGGCGATCCCGTGGGTGCGGCGCAATGTGCTGGGCCAGCTTCCTTCGCCGGCCGATCCGGCCTGGCGGTCGCGCGATCGGATTCGCGACGATCTGTTGTCCTTTCTCACCGGTCCTGGTGAGGAGATCGAACTGTGGGCGTGGTTCGCCTCCTACGATCACGTGGCCCTGGTTCAGCTGTGGGGTCCGATGACCCAACTGCCCCGGGCGATCCCGCGATTCACCTGCGAGTTGCGCCAACGCTGGACCGACCTGGGTGGACCCGAGCTTCCCGCGGCCGGTTCGGATGCACACGATGCCTTGGCCGACGCTCGGCACAACCTCGCCCGCTGGCAGGCCATGCAGGCGCTCTGGACGGGGCCCTAGGCTTTCGCTCCATGAGCCGAGAGCGAGCGGTGCGCGCAGCGCACCAGGCGGGCTAGCAATGCGCATCGGAGTACTCACCGGGGGAGGGGACTGCCCGGGGCTCAACGCCGTCATCCGGGCCGTCGTACGTAAAGGCGTCGAGACGTACGGACATGAGTTCGTCGGTTTCCGGGATGGTTGGCGTGGCCCCATCGAGGGAAACACGATGAGCCTCGACGTGCACGCCGTACGGGGTATCCTGCCTCGCGGCGGAACCATTCTCGGAACGTCGCGGACCAATCCGCACAAGACCGAGGACGGCGAAGGCAAGCTGCTGGCCACCCTCGAACGCCTGGGTGTCGATGCCCTGGTGGCCATCGGCGGCGAGGACACGCTCGGGGTCGCGACCAAGCTGGCCGCGGCCGGAGTGCACGTCGTCGGCGTCCCGAAGACCATCGACAACGACCTGGGTGCGACCGACTACACCTTCGGGTTCGACACCGCCGTGGGCGTGGCGATGGAGGCCATCGACCGGCTGCACACCACTAGCGACAGTCATCACCGGGCCTTGGTCGTCGAGGTCATGGGCCGCCATGCCGGCTGGATCGCGCTGCATGCGGGAATGGCCGGCGGTGCCAACGTCATCCTGATCCCGGAGAACCCGTTCGACATCGACGCTGTGGTCGCCTACGTCGAGCACCGCTTCGCCTCGGGTTATTCGCCGGTGCTCGTGGTCAGCGAGGGCGCCCTGCCCCGAGACGGCGGCTTGATCCTCGGATCGGGTGTGGTCGACGACTTCGGCCACGTCCGGCTCGGCGGCATCGGGCAGGCGCTGGCCGACGTGATCGAGGCGCGCACCGGCAAGGAGAGTCGTGCGGTCGTGCTCGGCCATGTCCAGCGCGGCGGTACGCCCACCGCCTTTGACCGCGTCCTGGCCACCAGGTTCGGCCTGAGCGCGATCGATGCCGTACACAGTGCGGACTGGGGCGTAATGGTGGCGCTGCGGGGGACTGACATCGTCCGGGTGCCCCTGGCCGAGGCAACCGCTGAACTCAAGACCGTGCCGCCGGAGCGCTACGCCGAAGCCGAGGTCTTCTTCGGCTGACGGCAGCGAGCGAGCATCGCAGCGAGGAACGAGCGAGGAGCGCAGCGCGCGCGGAGTCCGCCCATCACACTCGGCTACGGACTGAGATCGGGTGCGGCTCGGTGCCGGGGTGACTGGCGCTCAGGGCGAAACTCAGCAACGACGGGTACGTCCTTGCTCGGCTTGTGTCCTCGGGCGGCGGTCTAGTGGCTGTTTCCATGGTGATCTTGACCTTATGGTGGCGACACGCCGACAAAATGCGCGGAAAACCGCAATTAGGTCAAGATCACCGGGATCGGGCATACGTTGGGCGTACGGGACGGTGTCGCCACCGTGAGCGCCGCATGAACCTCCTCGGCGGGCCGTGCGAACCCTTCAAGTGACCACGTCTGACCAGCGCGCTCTGCCCACCACGGGGGAACAGTTCTGCCAGGTCGGGGACATCTCGCTGTGTTACGAGGCGCTCGGTGACCCGCAGGCCGAACACACCGTCGTCCTCATCATGGGACTTGGCCTGCAGATGGTGTGGTGGCGAGACGACTTCTGTGCCGAACTCACCGGGCGAGGTCTGCGGGTCGTGCGCTTCGACAACCGTGACGTCGGGCACTCCACCCGAGTGCGTGGGCCCGGTGTATCCGCTTTCGGATTCCTGCGCCGGCGCGCGACTGCGACCTACAGCCTCGGCGACATGGCCGACGACACGGCCGGCTTGATCGAGCAGGTGGCACCCGATGGCGCGCACCTGGTCGGCGTCTCGCTGGGCTCGCTGATCGCACAGGAAGTCGCGATTCGGCACGCCGCCCGTACCCGGTCCGTTGTCTCGATCATGGGTCGGCCAGGGGACGGCCGTACCGGCACCGTCGCCAGACGGATGCTGATCGAGTTCGTCCGCCCGCCCGCGATCGACCCAGTGGAGGGGCTGGTTGCCTCGTTCGGCCGGATCGGCTCGCAGCGTCGTACGGCCCAGGACGACGAGGATGTTCGAACTGCGGTGCGCAGATCGATGAGTCGCGGACCGGGTGACGACTCGGGCCGCCAGCTGGCTGCGATCCTCAACGAACGCGACCGGCGTGCCGACCTCGGACGACTGCAGATGCCAGCGTTGGTCGTCCACGGCAACCAGGACCGGATCATCCAACCTTCCGGCGGGCGGGCTACTGCTGCAGCCATCCCGGGCTCGGAGCTTCTCGAGATCAATGGCATGGGCCACGACCTTGCCCGGTGGACCTGGCCGGCAGTGATCGACGGCATCGAGCGAACGGCTCGTCGCGGCGGGCCACCGGGGATGAAACCCCTAGGTTTGCGGGATGACGACTGATCTTGCTGCCAAAGCCGATGCGCTGCTCGCTGCTCATCGCTCGGGTGATCCATTGGTTCTGGTCAACGTCTGGGACGCCTGGAGCGCCCGCGTCATTGCCCAGACCGCAGGATGCGAAGCCATCGCCACCGCCTCGTACTCGATCGCAGCCGCGCACGGCTACGCCGACGGCGAGCAGATCCCGGTCGAGGAGATGATCGCGGCGATCCGGCTGATCGCTTCGGTAGTGGACCTGCCCGTGACCGCGGACCTCGAGGGCGGGTACGGCGATGCTGGTGCGACCGTGGCCGCAGCGATCCGGGCCGGTGCAGTCGGCGGGAACCTCGAGGACTGCCTCCGGCCGGCTGACGAACACGCTCTGGCCGTCGCCGCCGCTCGCGCCGCGGGCGACGCTGCCGGAATCCACTTCGTGATCAACGCGCGCACCGACGAGTACCTGCTCGGCGAGAAGAACCTCGATGTGGCGATCGCGGCCGGACGTACCTATCTCGAGGCCGGAGCTGACTGCATCTTCGTTCCAGGGGCCGGAGCTCCCGACGATGTCGCCGCATTGGTGGCTGCCTTCGAGGGCCGGCTCTCGCTGATCGTGTCGCCCAAGGCGCTCCCCTTGGGCGAACTTGCCCGGCTCGGCGTCGCCCGCGTCTCCGTCGGACCGGGCTCGCTCGGCATCGCCGCGGCAGCGCTTCGCGACGGAGCCGCACAACTGCTGGCTCGCGACGGCTATCCCTACACCCTGACCTACCGCCCGCCCGGTGCCTGACCCGGCACTGGCAACGGCGCGACGGCGGCTGCGCCGTACGCTGAGAGGGTGAGCACGGCTCCTGATCTCGACGGCTGGCGATCGCTGCCTATCGTCCAACAACCGACCTGGCCCGACCGGGCTGAGCTGGACTCGGTGCTGAAGACCCTGACCACGGTGCCACCGATTGTGGCCCCGAGCGAAGTCGACATGCTCCGGGCGCGACTTGCCGACGTTGCCGCGGGCAAGGCATTCCTGCTGCAGGGCGGCGACTGCGCCGAGACCTTCGACGACAACACCGAACCGCGATTGCGGGGGACGACTAGGACGCTTTTGCAGATGGCCGTCGTCCTGACCTATGGGGCCAGCGTTCCGGTGGTCAAGGTCGGACGGATCGCCGGTCAGTACGCCAAGCCACGGTCCTCGGAGCTGGATGCGCTGGGGCTGCCCTCGTATCGCGGCGACCTGATCAACTCCCTCGAGCCGACCCCCGCGGCCCGGGTCGCCGATCCGCAGCGGATGGTGCGGGCCTACGCCAACTCCGCGGCCGCGATGAACATGATCCGTGCCTACGCCCGCGGGGGACTGGCCGACCTGCACGCGGTCCACGACTGGAACCGGGAATTCGTCGCCCAGTCCCGGGCCGGAGTGCGCTACGAGACCATCGCCCAGGAGATCGACCGGGCGCTGGCGTTCATGGCCGCCTGTGGGGTCAACGACGACGCCTTGCGCAGCGTCGACATCTACAACAGCCATGAGGCGCTGATCCTGGAATACGACCGGGCGCTGTGTCGGATGGAGGGCGACCGTGCCTACGACCTGTCGGCCCACTTCGTCTGGGTCGGCGAGCGGACCCGCCAACGCGGCGGCGCCCACCTCGAGTTCGTCGCTCAGTTGGCCAACCCGATCGGAGTCAAGATGGGGGCCACTGTGACTCCCGACGACGCGGTGGAGTTGGTCGAGCGCCTCGACCCGGACAACTCACCGGGCCGGCTGACGCTGATCAGCCGGATGGGCAACGGCCGGGTACGCGACGTGCTGCCACCGATCATCGAGAAGGTTCATGCCACCGGGCACCAGGTGGTCTGGCAGTGCGACCCGATGCACGGCAACACGCATGAGACCGCATCTGGTTATAAGACTAGGCATTTCGACCGGATCGTCGATGAGGTCATGGGGTTCTTTGAGGTACACCTCGAACTCGGCACCTACCCCGGCGGCATCCACGTGGAGCTGACCGGCGAGGCGGTTACCGAGTGCTTGGGTGGCGCGCAGGACATCAGTGATGCTGATCTGGCCGGCCGATACGAAACCGCCTGCGACCCACGCCTGAACACCGGGCAGTCCCTCGAGTTGGCCTTCCTGGTGGCGGAGATGCTGCGTGGCTGAGACTCCACAACGGACTTTCTCCGGAGAAAGTGCGCTCAGCAGCGCTCCACATCGCACATTATCCGGAGAACGTGCGGCAGACAGCGTCGTCGACCTGCGATCTGACACCCTCACCCGACCCACCCCGGCGATGCGGGCGGCCATGGCTGCGGCCGAGGTCGGCGACGACGTCTACCTCGAAGACCCAACCGTCAATGCGCTGGAGGCCGAGGTCGCCGCACTGTTCGGACACGAGGCCGCGCTGTTCGTGCCCACCGGCACGATGGGCAACCAGATCTGCCTGCGCCTGCTGGCCGGACCCGGTGAGGAAATCCTGGCCGACGCGGACGCACACATCGTCACCTACGAACATGGAGCCGCCGCAGCGCTCTTCGGCATCCAGACCCGGACAGTGGTCAGTCGACGGGGCTTGTTCGACACCGACGAACTGCTTGCCCAGGTACGGGAGGGTGACTGGCACACGATGGGCACGAACGCGGTAGCCGTGGAGAACACCCACAACCGGGGCGGTGGAAGCATCCAGCCAGTGGCTGAACTCACGAGGTTGTCCGGGGAACTACGGGATCGCGGCGTGGCTCTGCACATCGACGGGGCCCGCATCTGGAACGCCGCAGTTGCTACCGGAACGTCGCTCTCGACGTACGGCGAACTGGCCGACACCCTGTCGGTCTGCCTGTCCAAGGGACTCGGTGCGCCGGTGGGGTCGGTCGTCATCGCTTCGGCCGAGCGGATCGCGGCGGCCCGGATCCTGCGCAAGCGCCTGGGGGGCGGCATGCGACAGGTCGGGATCCTCGCTGCGGCCGGCCGATACGCCCTGGCCCACCACATCGACCGGCTCGCCGAGGACCATGCCCGCGCCAGACAGTTGGCCGGACGGGTCGGCATCGCGGCGGACCAGGTGCAGACCAACATCGTGCGTCTCGACGGGGTCGACGCGCCAGCTCTTGCCAAGGCCGCAGCCGAGGAGGGAGTGCTGATCTCCCAGGTCGCGTCGGATCGGGTGCGGATGCTCACCCATCTCGACATCGACGACCAGGGCGTCCGGCGTGCTGGGGACGTACTCGTGGAGCTGCTCGACCACTGAATCCGGTCAGAAGAAGCTGAGCAAGATACTGACCGTCGAACCGCGTTCAGCCAGCTCGCCGGGCCCTGGGCTCTGCTGGGTCACCCGGTTGCCTAGGAACGATGTCACCTCGGCCACGAAACCAGCAGCCTGCAACTCGGCTATGGCGGTCTCGCGGTCCTTTCCTCGCACGTCTGGTACTGCCACCAGGTCCGGTCCCTTCGAGATCACCAGGATGATCGTGGTACCGACCGGTTGCGGGCCGGCGTCCGGAGCAGGCTCGGTACGGAGCGCAATGCCGGCGGCGACGTCACGATTGAACTCCTCGCGTACGTCGACCGCGAAACCGAGGGCCACCAGGGCGGCTTGGGCCTCGTCCTGAGCCATCCCCGAGACCTCGGGTATCGCGCGCGGTTCCGGGCCGATGCTGACCAACATGGTGATCTGCTGGTCACGGCGGAGGTCGGTTCCGGCAGCCGGGTCGAAGCCGATCACCGATCCGACCGGAACGGATTCGTGGAACCCCTCGGCCCGAACGACGGCGATCGGCAAGCCTGCCAAGGCGGTGGAAACGTCGGCCTCAGGCAGGCCGACGAGCGCCCCGTCCACGACGAAGCGCTCCGGTCCCTTGGAAACCTGGAGGTTGACCGTGCTTCCCCGCATGATCTCGGCGCCGGCCTCCGGATCGGCCGAGATCACCATGTCTGCCGGTACGGTCTCGCTGAATACCTCCTCGACGATCGGATCCAGCCCGGCGTCCTGCACCGCTTGGACAGCTGCCGCTTCGGCGAACCCAACCACCTCCGGAGTCACCGCGTAGCGCCCGGAGCCGAACCACCAACCGATCCCACCGGCCACGACCGCCAGGACGAGGACCAGAGCCAGGGCGATTCTGCCGGTGCGTCCGCGTCGGGCACCCTGACTTCGATCGGCTGTCGAGCTGAGGACGCTCTCGTCCGGACTCGAGGATCGACCAGCACCAGAACCGAGCACCGCCGTCTGGTGCGTCCGGGGGCCGCGCGGACCCTGCGGTGTCCGTGACCCGGGATCAGCTGCACCCTGCCCCGGAAGCGGGTGCGACGGCGCCGGGCTGTCGCGATAGCGCACGGGCACCGTCACTCGAGACATGCCCAGATCGGTGCTCACGTCGAAGAGCTCGGCCAGGAACGCGCCGGCATCCAGTGGCCGCGCCGCCGGGTCACGCCGGGTGGCCGAGGAGACCAGCTCATCGATCTCGCTCGGAATTCCGGACACCGCGTGGGAGGGCAGCGGAACGTCGTTGTTGACGTGCTGGTAGGCCACCGACAGTGCACTGTCACCCGC
>Ga0136616_10000065_pt1 | contig 39177 bp, 39 predicted proteins | sample AntDrymUQ2992106_2_FD_106648 | JGI IMG/M metagenome (GOLD analysis project Ga0136616, IMG submission 106648) | Polar desert sand microbial communities from Dry Valleys, Antarctica - metaG UQ299 (21.06) | ecosystem: Environmental > Terrestrial > Soil > Desert | place: Antarctica: Dry Valley... | reverse complement strand
GTTGCGGCTGCTGTCGGTCTCCCCTGGCTCGAGATCCGCACCCGAGTCGTCCATGGCGGCGATCTCTTCGTCGGTGAAGCACTGCTCCGTGGATTCGTCCAGCATTTGCTGCGGTGGTGGCAGGAAGCTGGCGAACACGTTGATGGTGCTGAGCACCTTGGACGCCAGCCGGAAGGTCTGCGAGGAGGAGTCGGACCCGAGTTCCTTGCCGTCACAAACCTCAGGGTGGGCGGCAGCCGGCAATGGCACGGCCAGCACCATTGAAAAGGCCAGGGCTAGGGCCAGGGCGAGGCGGAGACCGCGATACTTGCGTCGTACCATCAGCGAACCCTTCGTTTCGGCCAGTGAGCGGGGGGTGGCTCCCTGCGGGGGGACCGGTCCGGTGGTGACGTCGGAGCGGTTGCTGCGCAAAGCCTAGGCCAGTGGCAAGGCCCAGGACAAGGCGTTTTGGACATTGCTGGCACAGCACACGTTTGTCGCACGAGAGCACAGGAGTTGACGATGACGCCGAGCAGCCCGCCAGCTCGACGTTCGTGGGCTGGTTACGGCGCCGGTGCTGCCCTCGTCCTGGTGGGGCTGGGATACCTGGCGTTCGGGGTCGCTGGGTTCACGATGCCCGGATTAGCCCTTTCCTCGGCCGGTGCCGGGGGGCTCATGATCGGCGGCGTGGTGTCGGTGGCAGCTGGCGTGCTGGTCTGGCGGGGATCGCGGCCGGTCACGCTCGTGGCCCTGACGATTCTCGGAGGGTTGTTCGTCGCCCAGGTGTCGTTACTGATCCTGGGGGAGAGCGGTGATGACGAGGCCGTCGGCCGTTTGCTGGTCACCGGGGTGCTGGCGGCGCTACTGGTGCTGGCCGCGCTTAAGTCGCGGCGTCGCCCGTGAGGCCCGCCGCTCGTAGTGGGCCTGCGGCGGCGGGCTCACGACTGGCGGCGAAGGACTGGGGGTAGAGCAAGCTCCGAGGAGGTGGGCGTATCAGCGACTCGCAGCAGGTCCCAGGCCCGGCCGTCGACAACAACGAGCGGATCACCGCCCGGCCCGCCGACGACTTCGCGCGTTTGCCGCGTGAGGAGGTCACAACGGTCTTGGAACCGGGAGCCGGCCCATCCGGGGGGCTGGACTCCGGGCTCAGCAAGCCGCTGCTCGTCGTCGCCGTCGGCTTTGTGCTGGTCTTTGCCACCTTTGTGATCCGCAGTCCCGTGACGCTCATCCTCGGCATGCTGCTGATCGCAGTCGGCATGGTCTGGAGCAAGGTGTCGCACGGCCGCGGTTCGGGCTCCGGACTCGGTCCGGTGACGATTCGGCGGGGCGGCTAGCCGGCGCGCAAGACCTTCATACCGCCTGCCACCACACCGTCGTCATCTCCCGCGTTGCCGGCACCCCTTCAGTGGCCAACGCCGAGCGCACGTCGTCGTCGCGGTCAGCGGTCAGGCACAGTCGGCGCCGCACGAACGCGACGACGTCGCCAACGCCGGCTTGCCACGGCGACGCTTGCGACCAGCGCGCGACCTGCGGCTCGATGCCGAGTTCACCCAACGCGGGAAGCAAGTCGTCGATGGTCGGCCCCGGCGGCCGCTCCAGCCCGTGCAGCCGGCGCCACAGCGGCACGAGCCACGCCAGCGGGTGCGTGGCGGTCTGCTCGACAACAACCCCTCGGCTCGCCGCTGCGCTCAACGCCCGGACGAACGGGGCCAGGTCGGCCACGTTGTACAGGACGTGGTGGCAGACCGCGACGTCGACCGGCGGCGCTGCCTCGGCGACATCCGGCCAGCGGCCTAGCACCTCCAGGTGCGCCACGCCAAGGCGGTCTGCGCGGGCGGCGAACGCCTCCAGCATGACGGCCGACTCGTCGACGCCGATCACCCGTCGGGCCAGCGGCACCAATGGCATGCTGGCCGCACCGCCCCCGCAGCCCACGTCGAGCACCGCACCGCCGTCGCCCAGCAGCGCGGTGGCCGCGCGCCGGGACGGGGTCTGGCCCGTCATCGCCTCGTCGGCCAGCCTGTCGAACAGCGACACGGCGAAGCCCCATGGAGACTCGGGGGCGCTGGCCACCAGCTCTGGCGGCAGCGCCAGCGACTCGAGCGACTGGCGCCAACGCTGTACGGCAGACATGCGCGCCAGTGTCGCAGTGTGGCAAGCGTGTGCGGCCGCTGCGGCCGATAGGCTCTGCCGGTGCTGATCCTGGTCCGCCACGGGCAGACGGCGGCGAACGCCGCTGGGCTCCTGCTCGGCCGCGCCGACCCGCCGTTGACCGAACTCGGCCAGCGGCAGGCCGAGGTGCTGGCGGCCGCGCTACCGTCCCCGAGCCGAGTGATCGCCAGTCCTCTCACACGAGCCCAGGCCACGGCGGCGGCTTTTGGCAAGACCGTCGAGGTCGATCATCGCTGGGTCGAGATGGACTACGGCGATCTGGACGGCCAGCCCGTCGCCTCCGTCGGCGATGAGCTGTGGCGGCAGTGGCGGGCGGATGTCACCTTCGTCCCCGCGGGCGGGGAGTCGCTGGCCGCGGTGGGAGCCCGCGTGCGCAGCGCCTGCGTGGAGTTGGTCGAGGTCGCCGGCAAGCAGGATGTGGTCGTGGTCAGCCACGTCTCTCCCATCAAGGCCGCGATCGCATGGGCGCTGGGCGTCGACGATCAGGTGACCTGGCGGATGTTCGTCCAGGACGCCGCCGTGGCGCGCATCGCCACCGCACCACCCGGCCCGCAGCTCATGTCCTTCAACGAGGTCTGTCCGTGCGCGTAGACCAGCCGTGGGACGACGCCTTGCTGGCCCCCATCTATGACGCGTTCGCGTTCACCGACGACCTGCCGCTGTATGAGCAGCTGGCCGCCGCGCAGGGAGGGCGAGTCTTGGAGCTGGGCTGCGGCAGCGCAAGGGTTCTCGTCCCGCTGGCGCTGGCCGGCCACGAGGTGACCGGTGTGGATGCCTCGCCGCACATGCTCGCGCTCGCCCGCGAGAAGCTGGAGGCCGCCGGGCCGCAGGTGGCCGCACGCGTCCGGCTGGTCCGTGGCGACCTGCGCACGATCGACCTCGGCGAGCGCTTCGACCTCGCCATCGTCGCTGTCAAGACGTTCGCCTATCTCGTCACACGCGGTGAGCAACAGCAGGCGCTTGCGGCCGTCGCCGACCACCTGCGGCCGGGCGGTCTGCTCGCGCTCGACCTGCTCAACCCGACGCCCGAGTGGCTGTCACGGCCACCCGGCAGCGTGCGTCAGGACGTGTTCGGCGAGCTGCCGTCCAGCGGGGCGATCGTCGCGCGCACCGAGACCATGGTCAGCACCGACCTGGCCGCGCAGGTGCGGGTGATCCGCTCGGCGTACGAGGTGGTCAGCGACGGGCAGGTGACGAAGCGGTTCGTCGAGTGGCCATTCCGCTACACCTACCGCTTCGAGGCTGAACACCTGCTGGAGCGAGCGGGCTTCGATGTCGAGGCGGTACACGGCGGGTACGACGGCGGCGCATTCGCCGCTGACTCGCCGGTGCTCCTGCTGCTCGGCCGCCGGCGGGGCGACTAGTCGGCGAGATCGCGCAGCTCGGCGAAGAAGCGGGCAGCGGTCTGCTGCCACGTCGGGAACGACTGCGCACGCCTGCGGGCGCCGGCGGCTAGCTCAGCCCGGTAGTCCTCGTCGGTTGCCAGCCTGCCCATGGCCCCGGTTAGGCCGTCGATATCGCCTGGTGCCAGTACAAGCCCCTCGCGGCCGTCGCGAGCCAGGTGCGGCAGGTTGCCGGCGTGCCAGCCGACGACCGGCAGCCCGGCGGCCATGGCCTCGCCGTAGACGGTGCCGTACGGCTCGCGCAGGCTAGGCAGGACGAAGACGTCAGCGCAGTGGTAGAGCACCCCCACCCGCTCTTTGGTCACGGGCCCGTGCACCCGCACACGCCCGGCGAGGTCGCGGCGCGACAACCGGGCACGCACCTGTTCGGCGTAGGTCGGGTCAGCAACGTCGTCGCCGACCAGGTGCAGCGTGGCGGTCTCGGCGGGAAGGCGGGCGAAGGCGTCGAGCAGGGGGAGCAGGCCCTTGCGCGGGACCCAGTTGCCGACCGACAGCAACGCAGCGCGCCGGCCCTCGCGCAGATCCTCGCCCGCCGCGCCGGAGGCCGGCGCAACGTCGCGGCCGGGGGCCACGACGCGGACGCGTTGCCGAGGGAATCCCCTCGCCGTGAACGTCACCACCAGCGCGTCACTGGCCACCAGCAGCCGGCGCATCCTGCGGTAGGTGCCTAGATCTGCCACGGACTGCACTCGCGTCCGCAGCCAGCGGTGGTCGATGCCGCCAGGCGGCTGATGGACGATAGCGGCCAGCGGGCAGTCGAACCGATGGGTTACCAGCCACGGCGCGAGGAACGCCGCGACGATGCTGTCGACCAGCACCACGTCCGCACCGCTGCGGCGGGCCTCGCGTAGGACTTGCCCGGCGCGCAGTGCGGGCAGCGGGAAGGGGTAGACCGGGAACGACGTGAACACTATGTGCGCGTCGTGGTCGCCGGCGGCCGCCGCCATGCGCTGGTGGTACAGGTAGCCGCCAGTCAACCGTCCGGGATCGCCGAGGGTGAGCAAGCCGATCGTCAACATGCGCGTCATCCACGTGGCACCGACGGCCTTCGGGGCCGAGGGCCTGTTCGGCGGGGGCGAACGCTATCCGCTGGAGCTCGCCCGCGCGCTCACCGGGCGAGTCGACTGCGAGCTGCTGACGTTCGGGGCTCGTCCGACAGTCGTGCGGGAGCCAGGAGGGCTGACGATCCGGGTTCTGCGGCCGCTGACTCACCTTCGGGGACATCCGGCGCAGCCAGTCGCCGTGGGGTTGCCCGCGGCGCTGCGCGGCGCCGACATCGTGCACACCCACCAGCTGCGCAGCGCTCCTAGCCGCATCGCCGCGGTCACCGCGCGCGTCATGCGCCTGGGGGGCCAGCGTCTGGTCGTGACCGACCACGGCCTCGGCGGCGGCGGTTGGCTGGGGCTGCTGCCGAGACTGTTCGACCGCTTCCTCGCCGTGTCGGCGTTCTCGGCGCGCACCCTGGGTGCACCACCGTCACGCACCCACGTGATCTACGGTGGTGCCGACGCTGGCCGCTTCTCACCGGACCCGGCCGCCAGCAGGCGCGGCGTGCTCTTCGTCGGCCGCTTGACCCCGCACAAGGGCCTCGATCGGCTCATCCAGGCGCTGCCAGCGGGCGCCGAGCTGCTTGCCGTCGGGTCTACTGGCCACGACCAACAGCTGCCCGAGCGCCGCTACCCGGCCCTACTCGCGCGCCTCAGCCAGGGCCGAGCGGTCTCGTTCGCGGGGCCGGTGGCCGACGCCGACCTGCCGCAGCTGTACCGGCGCGCCGCGGTCTTGGCCTTCCCGTCGGTCCACCGGACCTGCTATGGACGCAACGTGGCAATCTCAGAGCTGCTCGGCCTGTCGGTGCTCGAGGCCATGGCCAGTGGACTGCCCGTCGTCGCCAGCCGGCTCGGCGGCCTGCCCGAGGTGGTGCGCGACGGCGAGACCGGCTTTCTCGTCGACCCCGGCGACATCGATGCGCTGCGCGAACGCCTTGGGATGCTGCTTGGCGACCCCGCCCTTGCGGCCCGTATGGGCGCCAACGCGCGTGACCTAGTGCTTGAGCGGTTCACCTGGGCGGCCTGCGCGCAGCGCTGCGAGACCGCCTACCGCGAACTGCTGCGGGCCTAGCCAAACCCCGGCGAGAGCTTCACGCGACGGGCGCGCCATAGCCGCCGAAGGCGACCGCCGACTCCCACACCCGCACGCGCAGCAGCTGTCCACCCGCGTTGCGCACCGCCTCGGCGAGTGCCGCGTGCAGCCAGCGGGCGAAAACTTCAACGGTGACGGCCTCCGCAGCCTCGGGACGGATGACTTCCAGATCCTTGCCCTCGACCTGCTGTGCGGCAGCGGCCAGCGCAGCGTCGAGCAGGTCGAGATCGCAGACCCAGCCCCGCTCGTCCAGCTCGGCGCGCTCGACGACGACCTCCAGCCGGTAGTCGTGGGCGTGCAGCCGACCCTCGGGGCCCTCCATGCCGGGCATCACGTGCGAAGCGCGCACCTCGGTGGCGGTCCCGACCTCGTACATGCGCCTATCCATAGCACAGGGCGGCGTGCAGCAGCCCGTCGTCTCCCCGGTCCACGGCGGCGAACGCCTCGGCGGCGTCGGCGAAGGCGAAGGTGTGGGTGGCCAGGGCCGCCAACGGCAGCTCTTCGATGAGCGTCCTGGCCACGGCGCGACGCCGAGCCAGCGTCCAGCGGGCCCGCTGGGCAGCGGGGATCGTCGACACCTGACTGGAGCGGATCGACAGCCGGCGCCGGTGGAACTGGGCGCCAAGGGGCAGCGCCACCGGCTTGGTGCCGTACCAGGAGGCGACGAGCGCGGTCCCTTCGTGCGCCAGCAGCCCGAGGCCGGACGCCATGGCCTGCGGATTACCGCTGGCCTCGATCAGCAACGCGGCGCCATGCCCGCCGGTCTCGATCTCGACGGCCCCGCCAAGCTCGGCTGGGGTGACCGCGGCGATGCCGAAGCCCTCCCCTGCCCGCCGCCGCCAGGCCCTCGGCTCGGCGGCAATTACACGCGCCCCCGACCGCACCAGCAGGGCGGCGGTCAGCATCCCGACGACGCCGAGGCCGAGCACCACGACGGTTTCGTGCTCCACGGGTCCGGCGTCCAGCGACAGCTGCAGCGCGGTCTCGACCAGCGGCAGGAGCGTGGCCACGCGCGCGTCCGTGTCATGCAAGGCGATCACGTCGGCGGCGGGTGCAACGAAACGATCCTGGTGCGGGTGGAACGCGAACACCAAGCTTCCCTCCACGAGATCAGCGCGTGAGTGCTCGACCCGCCCCACGCAGCTGTAGCCATACGCGAACGGGTAGGCGAAGGTTCCCCCCAAGGCACCGATCGTCTCATCCAGCGCCAGCTGGGGATCCAGCTCGCCCCGGTAGGCCAGCAGTTCGCTGCCCGCGCTGATCCCCGAGTAACCGGTGCGCACCAGCACCTCGCCCTCGCCGACCGCCGGCAGTGCGACCTCGCCAACCTCGACGGCGCCTGGCGCCACGAAGAAGATCGCTCTGGCATTCACCAACGCCGCTCCTTCCACTCACCAACAACGGCGCCGCTAGTCTCCCCTAGCGGCAGGAGGGGAGGCCACCGTGGAGGAACCGCGGCATGTAGCGACGGTAGCGCTGCCCACCCCTCAGGGTGAGTTCGAGGCGCAGGCGTTCGAGTGCGAATCAGGGTTCGTGTACCTCGCCTTGATCCAAGGTTCGCTGCGCACCGACGGTCCGGTACTCACCCGACTGCACTCCGAGTGCCTGACTGGTGACGCCCTTGGCTCTCTGCGCTGTGACTGCGGTATCCAACTGCGCCAAGGCCTGCGGGCCATCGCCGCCGAGGGACGCGGCGTGCTGGTCTACGCGACGGGCCACGAGGGGCGCGGCATCGGGCTGATCAACAAGCTGCGCAGCTACGTCGAGCAGGACAGCGGAGCCGACACGCTGGACGCCAACCTGCGACTGGGGCTACCAGTCGACCGCCGCCACTACGACGACTCGGCCGCCGTCCTCACCCAACTCGGTGTGCGGTCGGTGCGGCTGCTGACCAACAACCCAGCCAAGGTCAGCGGTCTGGAGGCGGCCGGGCTGCAGGTCTCCCAGGAGCCGATTCCCACGGCCGCCCACACCCGCAACCACGGCTACCTGCGGACCAAACAGCTGCGGCTGGGCCACCACCGACCGACCGGCGAGTCGCTGAACGGCCCGAGCGGATCCGTCCCGGATGTCAGCAAGTTGCTGGGAGAGGTCCGGCCGCATCCCGACCGGCCGCACGTCGTGCTGAAGTACGCCCAGACGCTGGACGGGCGGATCGCCACCGCCAGCGGCGACTCGAAGTGGATCAGCGGGGAGGGCGAACGTTCGATCTCCCATGCCTTGCGCGCCGCCTGCGACGGCGTGGTGGTCGGGATCGGCACCGTGGTGCAGGACGACCCGCAGCTCACCGTGCGCATGGTGCCGGGCGCTTCCCCGTTGCGCGTCGTCTTGGACTCCACACTGCGCATCCCGCCAACCGCTCGGATCCTCGACGACGACGCAACCACTGTCGTGCTCACCACCGACCGGTCCCCACCCGAGCGACGTGAGGCGCTACTCGCACGTCAGATCGGGGTTCGCATCGTCCCTGCTGGGGCCGACGGCGTGGACATCGTCGCGGCCCTTGGCATGCTCCACGCTGGCGGCGTGCGCTGCGTGCTCGTCGAGGGTGGCGCGAAGGTGATCACCTCGATGCTTGCGGCTGGGGTGGCCGACCGGGTCATCGTCGGCATGGCGCCGACCATCATCGGCGCAGGCACCGAGGCGGTCGGCGACCTTGGCACCAGGCGGGTCGCGGAAGGCGTGCGCCTGAGCAACCGCTGCCTGCACGTCATGGCCGATGACCTGCTGGTCGCCTGGGACGCCGAGTACAGGCCGTCCTCAAGCAGCGCAGCGGTAGGACAGGAACAGGTTAGTTGAGCGTGCGGGCGGGATAGGCAACGGTGGTCAGTCTCGACGCCATCGCCAGCGGCTGACGCGCCTGCTGCTGGTAGTGGCGACAGCCCTCCAACCACCTGCCTGGGTCAGCGCTCGCCCCTCGCGTGACCTGACCGGTCGGTGCGGCGGGTCACCCGGACGTTGAACGGCCGCTCCAGGCGTGTGGCCAGCTTGGCACGCCGTGCCTGGCGGGTCGGTTCCTCTCGCGCCAGACAAGGATTGGGGATCAGGTGCGCCCGGCATGTGCCGCCCGGGGACCGACGGGCGCCTTTCGCCCTTGGTGGCCCTGCCCGGTCGCGGTTGCTCGGTGCCTTCACCTGGCGAAGCGCCATGGTTCGACCGGTGAGCGTTCTCCCCCGCTGGGCCGGTGCGCGTTCTCCTTGCGTTCGGACGTCGCCCCGCAGTCCGCGCAGCGCTCCAGGATGACGACGAAAGACTTGTAGTTGGCCAGGACTGCGACCTGGCGCAGATCGCCGCCACAGCGCCGACAGCGGTTCTCCACGTTCACTCTCTTTTCCCACAGGCTTGGACCCCCGCTGTAGATACAACGCGATGAGGTACGCCACGCTTCCCGGGGCCGGAGGCCGCCTCGGCTTCGTCGCCATTCCACTGTCGGCCAGTCAAGGCCTGCCCACCGTGGCCTGGCGGACTCGCGGGCTAGGACGGCGGGAAGCTTTCCAGGCCTGACCGTTCGGTTGTGGTGAACTTCGGCCATGGCGAACTTTGTGAACCGCGAACGCGAGCTGGCCGCGCTCGACCGCGCCGCCGGCCGTCAGTCGGGGCTCGTGATCGTCTCCGGGCGCCGGCGGGTGGGCAAGACGGCGTTGCTCGACCGCTTCGCGCATGATCGCCGGTCGGTGTTCCTGCCCGGCACCCGCGCTCCGGTTGCCGAGGCACTGCGCCGCCTGGAGGAGCGACTGCGGGTCACCGCCGCGCCGGTCGCCGGCGACTTGCTGGACCTGGGCTCGTTGCGGACCTGGGACGCCGCCCTGGGCTACCTGCTCGCCCGCGCTCGGGATGAGCCGCTGCTGGTGGTGCTCGACGAGTTTCCCTACTTGTGTGAGGCCGATCCCTCGCTGCCGTCGACGCTGCAGGCGCGCTGGGACCACCGTGGCGACGCTCAGTTGTCGCTGGTGCTAGCCGGGTCGCATGTTGGTCTGATGGAACAGCTGGTCGCCGCCGACGCGCCGCTGTTCGGGCGGGCCGACGCCCATCTGCGACTGTCCCCCTTTTCCTGGCGGGATGCGGGCCTGCTCGCCGGCGGCGACGATCCCGCCGCCTGGCTGGAGGCCTACGTCACCGTCGGCGGGATGCCTCGATACCTGCGGCTGTGGGATGCCCGCCACGACGCTGTGACCAACCTGGGCGACCTCCTCGACGGTCCCGGCGCGCCGCTGGGCGACGAGGGCACCGTCGTCCTGCAGGAGCTGACGCCAGGGTCGGCGGCCGCACGGGTCTTGGAGCTGGTGGCGCTGGGGGCGGACACGTTCACGGCGGTGCGTGAGCGAGCCGGGCTGGCGCCCGCCACCGCCAGCGACGCGCTGGCTTTGCTGGAGCGGCTCGGTCTGCTCGACCGGCTGACTCCCGTTGGCGAGGATCCTCGCCGCACCAAGCGGGTGCGCTACCAAATCCGCGACCCGTTCCTGCGGCTGTGGCTGGGGCTGGTGCTGCCCAACCGCGACGCCTTCGAGTTGGGTCGTGGCACGGGAGTCTTGGCCGCTTCCCGCGAGCAGCTCGCAGCCAGCCAGCAACAGGCGTTCGCCTCGGTGGTGCGCGATTGGCTGGGTGACCGACAGCAGGCGGCCTGCGGACCCTGGTGGGGAGCGGGCGAAGGCGTGGTGGAGGCGCTGGCCCTGCGCGGCCACACCCCGGCCGCGGCAGCGACTGCCCGCTGGGCCACGGGAGTCGACGCCGCCGCCGAGGTCGAGGGCCTGCGTCGCGTGCTGGCCGGCGGACCGCATGCCAATCCCGAGGAACTACTGGTGGCGGCTCGCGACGGCCAGGGTGTCGTCACAGCGGCCGAGCTGTATGCCCGCACGTAGGCTTAGATCATGGGTGTATTCAGCAAGCGCAATGACATCGAGGAGCCGGGCGGCGGTGGGTCCGGTCTGCATCTGGACCTTGACGAGCGCTTCTGCCCCACCTGCCGCCAGCAGCTACAGCCCTGGCAGACCACCTGCCCCGACGACGGTGCGGCCGCCGTGCCGCGAGGGCAGCTGCCCTCCGCAATGCCACCGCCGCCGGCGCACCTGTTGGACGACGACGACCGCTGACGCCGGGATCCCATTGGCCGGCCGCTAGCCCGCCGCGATCAGCGCGACGCCACCCGCCGCCGCACCGAGGCTGACCAGCTGTCCCCTCGTGAGGCGCTCGGCGAGCACGATCCGGGCGAGTACCACGGTGCTGACGGGATACAGCGACACCAGCACCGCCACCAGCGACAGCAGCCCCGCGCGGGCAGCCAGCAGGTACAGCAGGTTGGCCAGCATGTCCACCGCCCCGACGGCTGCGACGTTCGGGTAGGTGCCAGGGGCCGGGCGCAGCGGGGCACGGCTGGCCACCGCCGCCAGCCAGGCAACGAGCACGGAGGTGCGGGCACCCAACAGCGGCCACAGCCCGGCGCCGGCCGAGGCGCGGTCAAGGCAGACGAAGAACAGCGCGAAGCCGAGGCCGGCGCCGATCGCCTCGGCCACGCCAGGCCGGCGCCACCATTGCCGGGTGGGCGCCGTAGCCGTGGCAGCGCCAGCACCGGTGGCGGGCGGCTCAGCCTGCACCCCTGACGACACGCCCACGATGGCTGCCAATGCCAGCGCCACGCCGACCAGTGCGGGCAGGCTCGGGCGTTCGCCGAAGCCGACCCCGACCAGCACCGGGATCACCGCGGCGCCCGCGGCGGTGACGGGAGCGACGACGCTCATCCGTCCGATGCTCAGGCCCCGGTACAGCAGCGCCACACCGGCTCCGCCACCGAGCCCGCCCAGCGCTCCCCACCCGAGGTCGCTCGGTTGCGGCGGCGACGGGCTCAGCAGTGGCAGCGCGGCCAGCAGCAGCGCCAGCCCCGCAAGCTGGGACCACACGACGACGGCCAGCGCGCCCGACCGGCGCGCCTGCACCCCGCCGAGGAAGTCGGCCGCGCCGTACACCAGGGCCGACGCGAGCCCGAGCAACACGGCCATGTGTCAGGCACCCATCCGCGGACGTTCTCGTCGTCCCCGGGGCCGACCTGACTCGCAAGCGTGTGCAGTCGCCCGCGCCGACGACGGCCAACGCACACAGATCGGCAGGGGGAACGCACACGCGCCGACGATGGCCAACGCGCACGCCGATGTCCTCATGGAGTGAAGCGATAGGACACAAGACGAAGGGTGGGTGGTCACGCCCCGACGTGGCTGTGCTACACGCCGGCGTAGCTGTGCAGCCCGACGATCCACAGGTTGACGGCGTAGTAGGTGATCATCAGCGCGACGAAGGCGGTCCCGCCGATCCAGCCGGCACGCCGTCCGCGCCAGCCGTGCGTCGACCGCGCGTGCAGGTAGGCGGCGTACAGCACCCAGGTAAAGAACGAGCCGGTCTCCTTGGGATCCCAGCCCCAGTAACGCCCCCACGACTCCTCAGCCCAGATGGCACCGGCCATGACCCCGAAGGTCAGCACGGGAAAGGCGAAGGCGATGGTGCGGTAGGCCAGGTTGTCCAGCCGCGCGGCTGGGGGAAGGTACGGCACGGCGTACCAGGACGCCGTTCCCAGCAGCGCGGCCACACTGCCGGCGAGGATGGCCGTTCCCGGCGCCCGCCAGACGACCAGCGCGAAGGCGGCCACCACGGTGGCGGGGATCAGCGGAAACAGCACTGGCGACAGCGCCTCTCGCTGCACCAGCGTGCCCGCCACACCCGCCCCGCCGGACTCGCCGGGAGCGCCGGCGTCGGCCTCGTAACCCTCGGGCCGCGCGTCAGCGGGAGCTTGGACATGCGCCGCACCCACCGTGGAACCGGCGAAGGCCGCGCCACTGCGGTCCGCGGTGCGCCGCTCGGCGGTGTCCTTGACCAAATACAGCGCCGTGGCCACGAACCCGACGATGAAGATCGACGAGGCCGACATCATGGCGGCCACGTGGATCTTGATCCAGTAGCTGTTCAGCGCCGGCACCACCGGGCCCGCCTCGGTGAACAGCAGCAGGCCACTGGTCATCGACAGCACCGCAGCCGCCAGCACGAATCCGACGAGGTGGCCGTAGCCGAAGCGGCGCTGCACGACCAGCAGCCCGACGATCACCGCTCCCAAGGCCAAGATCGACGAGTACTCGTACATATTCGCCCAGGGCACCCGGCCGGCCGCCATCCCCCGCGCGACAACGCTGCCGAGATGTACTAGCCAGGCGGCAGAGGCCAGCACGGTGCCGACATGTCCAACCCGCCGTCCCACCGCGGTCCCCGCGACCGCCCGCTCATCAGATCCCCGCCCACCGGCGGCGCTGCTCGCGCCGCCCTCACCCTTAGCAGATCCCCGCCCACCAGCGGCGCTGCTCGCGCCGCCCTCACCCGCGGTGACCTGGGTAAAGGCCAGGCGAAAGAAGTAGGCGACCATCGCCACGATGTAGCCTACAAAGGCCACGTTGAACAGCGTGTTGGAAGTCTGTGCCAGCGACTCGTTGACCATCAGTGCGGATGCTCCTGCGAGGCTGCGGGGTGGGCGTCGAGCTGTCTGCGCAGTACCTGGGCCAGCGTCGCGAACTCCTCGGCGAACGCTGTCTTGCGCTGCAGCGCGACCCCGGCGAGGGTGACGCGGCTGCCGGTGCGGTGGGGTGCAACCTCGACCCAGATGCGGCGCCGATAGCTGTACAGCGAGGGTACCAGCCCGACCAGCAGCAGCAGCGCGCCGGCCAGCAGGATCCGGCGGCCGGGCTGGTGGCTGACCTGCAGGCCAGACCAGTAGCCGAGGTCGACGAACTCGACGCTGAGGCTGCCCTGGGCGAGCTGCGCGGTCTTGCCGGGGCGCAGCATCGCGGTGTCAACGGGCGGACCGGATCGCCGGAACTGCGAAGGCGGGACCGGTCGCTCCAGTCCAAGCTCCCCGAAGTACAAGCTGCCGACCAGCACCGGGTTGCGTGGAGCGGGATCGGGACCGAGCACCGGCTGGCCCTCGCGCAGCTCGGCGTCGGGCGCCAGTGCCAGGTCCAGGGCGATCTGCTGGCTGGGATCGTCGAACTTGACCTTCGCCGTGCCGGTCCACACGTTCTGACCACTCGCCGGCGACAGCATGAAGCGCTCGTCGAGCAGCACCTGGTCGCCGGCCCGCACGATGATGTGGGGAGCCATGCCGAAGCCGGACTGGTACAGATTCATGCCACGGTGGTGCAGCGGGTGGTTGACCCGCACGGTCTCCGTACGGACCGACTCGCCCTGCTCGGCGATGGTCACCGTGGACACGAAATCGCGCGGCGTGAAGTTGGGGAAGTAGGACACGTCGAAGTCGTCGAGGGTGACCACGAAGCCGCGGTGATCCGACAGGTCCCACCAGCGTCCCGGCTCCGCGGCGTCATACGCGATGCGCGTCTCGGCGAAGGAGCTGCCCTCCGGGATCGTCACCTGACCGGTGAAGCCGAAGGCCTTGCCCACGACCGCCCCGAGCAGCAGCAGGTAGAAGGCGGTGTGGAACAGCAGGCTGCCCCCTTCGCGCCAGTGGCCCCGCTCGGCGGCTAGCTGCCAGCCGATGCGCCGGCGGCGGAACCGCCGGCGGGCAAGCAGCCGCTCGGCGGCGGCCAGCGCAGCTTCCGGCGCCAGCTCGGTGATAACGGTCTGCGCATGTGACAGGCGTTCGAGGTTGCGGCCGGCGGCGGGTGGTCGCCGCGCCACCCTGGCGAAGGCGGCGTAGCGGGGCAGCAGGCAGCCGGTGAGGCTGGTGAACAACAACCCAACGAGGACGGCGAACCACCACGAGCCGAAGACGTCGAACAGACTGAGCGCGTCAAGCCCCGACGCGACCGTCGTACCCGGTCCGGCGGTGCCGGCGCGCCACTGCGCCACCGACTGCGGGGTGACCGGCGCCTGCGGGATGACCGTGGCCACCACGCTGGCCGCCGCCAACGCGAACAACAGCAGCAGTGCCGTGGACATCTTGCGCAGCCGCCGCCAGGCGCTGCCCAGCGTCTCCAGCGGGCCGGGGATGTCGGGAAGTCGCGGGCCCGCGGCCCGACGTGCCCCGGCGTCGGTGCGCAGCGTCTCGTCGGTCGAGGTCGCCATCTACGCAGTCCTCAAGCAGCGCAGCGGTAGGACGCTCAAATTGCCGGCACGAAGCCGCTGATGAGCGGCCGCAGGTAGGTAATGAAGGCCTGCCACAATCCCGTGGCGATGGCGAGGCCCACCAGCACCAGCATCAGCCCACCGGTGATCTGGATCCCGCGGGCATTGCGGCGCAGGAACCGCAGCGCCCCACCCGCCGAGCCGTACAACAGGCCGAACAGCATGAACGGCAAGCCCAAGCCGAGGGCATAGACGAACGCGAGCAGTCCGCCTCGCAGGGAGCTGCCACCACTCTGGGCGGCTGACAGCGTAAAGATCGCCGCCAGCGCCGGCCCGATGCACGGCGTCCAGCCGACCCCGAAGACGAAGCCGAGCGGCAGCGCGCCGAGCATGCCCCGGTCGATCGCCTGGTCGGTGATCCGCGCCTGGCGGCGCAGCAGGTCGAAGGGCAGCAGCCCGGCGAAGGCGAGGCCGAGCAGCGCCACCAACAGCCCCATCGCGATCTGCCACGGCCGCGAGCTCAGCGCCACGCTGAGGCTGCCACCGATCAGTCCCAGCAGGGTGAAGGGGACGGCAAACCCGAGCGTGAACAACAGGCCGCCGCCCAGCACCCGCGCCCGGTTGCGGCTGCCGCGAGCGATCTGCTCGCCCGACAAGCCGGTCATGTAGGCCAGGTAGCCGGGCACCAGCGGCACGACGCACGGCGAGGCGAACGACACCACTCCGGCGGCGAAGGCCACCACCGCGGCCACCAGCACGTTGGCGCTGGTGATCAGCTCCCGCACCTGATCGGCCAGCGTCATCCCGTCGCCCACTGGCCGGCATGGCGCCCGCTCCCGCCGCGTCGACCCACTTCGCGCCCGTCCAGATCCCGTCCGCCCGTGTCCTGCTCGCCCGCGTCCCGCCCGCCGACGTCCTGCTCGTCCAGCAGGCGGTCCAGGTAGACCGACAGCTGCGGCTCGGTGACCGCGCCGGCCAAGCGGACGGCGACGCGGTGCTCAGCGTCCAGCACGATCGTCGACGGCAGCGCCGCCGGCCCGATCCCGCCAAAAGCCGCGGCGATAGCGGCGGCCTCGTCATACCAGGACTCGTAGACGACCTCGAGATCGCGTTCGAACGCCCTGGCGTTGGCGGGACGGTCCTTGACGTTGACGCCGACGATGTGCACACCCTGGTCGGCGTACGCCTTGGCGACGTTGCTCAAGGCCGGCGCCTCCTTCACGCAGGGTCCACACCATGACGCCCAGAAGTTGACGACCACAGGGCCGTCGAGGTCAGCCAGGGCCAGCCGGCCGCCGCTGACCGTCTCGGCATCGACCGGCGGCGCTGGCTGCCGCTCGGCGGGGGCAAGCACCTGGGCGGAACCGTCCCCCTGGATGAAGCCCTGCGCGCGGCCGTCGTCCTGACGTGCCGAACACCCCGACAGCGACAGCGCCAGCACGAGCAGTGCGGCGTGGAAGCGCATATCGGCCAGTCTAGTGGGGCCTTGTCCACGCTACCGGCAGACGCTGTATTCGTTCTCGCAGCGCAGCTTGAGGAGGGCAGAATGCAGCGATGGGCCGAGCACTCGAGCGAGTCCGACGACCTCGCTGGCTGCTGCTGCATGCGCTGACCTACCTGGTGGTTGTCACCGTGGCCGTCGCGGTCTGGTGGAGTGAGTCGCAGCAGGGCGTGGCGGTGGGCTTTTGGCCGCTGTGGGTCATCATCCTGCTGGGCCTGCCGCTGTTCGGACACGGCGCGTTCGTGCTCGCCACCGCGCCGAGTCCTGCTAAGACGTCCTCGAACTCGCCGCGACCAGGCGCAACGCCGGCAGGCCGAGCGCTGGCCACGGTGTCTTTCACCGACATCGTGGGATCGACCGAGCGGGCCAGCCAAGTCGGCGACCGCCGCTGGGGCGAGCTGCTCGACGAGCACGACCGCCTGGCCCGTGAGCTGGTCGAGCGCTTCAACGGCCGGCTGATCAAGTCGACTGTTGACGGCATCCTGGCCACCTTCGAAGGGCCGGGGCGTGCGATCAGCTGCGCCATCGCCGTGCGCGACGGGCTGCGGGCCAGCGGCGTCGAGATCCGGGCCGGCCTGCACACTGGCGAAGTCGAGTTCCGGGATTCGGACATCGGCGGGATCGCCGTGCACACCGCCGCGCGGGTGATGGCCGCGGCAGACGCCGGGGAGGTGCTGGTCTCAAGGACCGTCCACGACCTGGTCGCTGCTCTGACATCGCGCTGGAGGACGGCGGCAGCCACACGCTCAAGGGCGTGGCCAGTGGCGATTGTTCGCGGTGTGCGACCACGAGAGCAGGCAGCTCCCCAACTAGCGGCCGGCGGGCACCAGGCGGCCTTCCTCCTGGTCTTCGGAGGTGCGCTCCCGGGCGCGGCGCTCCTTGCCCTCGTCGCGGTACAGCAACCCCGCGTGCAGGGCGAACAGCAGGGTGACGAGGCCGAGCATCACCAAGCTGGGGAACAACGGGCTGCCCGCGTCGAAGAAGCCGAAGGCGGTGTAGGTCTCGCCGTCGGGATTGATCGTGCCGACCTCACCCGCTGGCTCCTCACCGTCCGGGCTGGGTTGGAACGTCTCCTGGAAGGTCGCGCCAATCAGCGGCTGACCGTTGGCGGACGTGGTGTAACGGATGGAGTCGGGCACGACGGCCCAGGTCTCGCCGACCGGCTTCTCGCGCAGACCCGCGCTGGTTGAGAAGAAGGTCTGGATGTCCGCGGCGCCCGTGTTGGCCGTGGGCAAGAAGTTGGCCGGCACCGCCCCGAAGCCTTCGGGGAAGCTCTTGACGACGCTGTAGTTGGCGTCGTTGGCCAGGTTGCTGTCTCCGGCGAACGGGCGCCAGACGTCCTCATAGGCGTCCAGCTCCTGGCCCGGCAGGCTCTGCGGACCCGTCGCCGGCGGTGTGCCGGGAGCGCCGAAGGTCCAAAACAGCGCGTAGATGACCATGAAACCCCACAGCGAGGTGCCCAGCACCAGATAGCCGCGCCGCGTGCCGAGGTTGGACCGCAGCAGCAGGTAGACGCTGCCGACGAAGATCAGGATGCCCAGGGGCACGGCAATCTTCGCGCGCCAATCAGATGCGGGGATGCCGCCCTCGGTCGCGAGGACGTACAGCGCGGCCAACGTCGGAATCATCGGCGAGTCCTCTTCGCGCTAGGTGTCAGAGCCGGAGGGTGCTTCCTCCTCCGGACCGTCGTTGGGGTAGGGAGTCTGGTACTGCTCGGCGTCTTCGGGCAGTTGGTCGCGCGGTGGCTGCTGGGCGCGCAGGTAGTCGACGATCTTGTTGAGGGCCGCGTCGGTGTAGCGCGTGTCTTCGTACATGTAACCGGTCTGCCACGGCGGCATCGACACGCCGTTGGCCAAAAAGATGCCGTTGCGCAGGATGCCCAGCACCGTCTGCCGGTTGTGCCGCTGGAAGACCCCCACCAAGGATGGACCGATGAAGCCCTCGAGGTTCTTGCCGTGGCACTTCAGGCAGTTCTGGTTGTACAGCTGGCGGCCCGTGAGGTCGGCTGCGGGGTCGGCCTCGGCCACCTCGGCCTTCTGGTTGGCCAGGATCCAGTCGGTGATGTCGGTGATCTGCTGGTCGGTCAACGGGCCGCCGTAGTCCGAACCCCAGGCGGGCATCGGCGTCCCGGGGCGCCCTCGGTGCAGGGTGGTCTCGAGGTACTCGCGGATGTCGGTGACCCCCTCGCCTTCTTCGTACCGTCGCACGATCGTCGTCAGGTTCGGCGCTGGCCAGGTGTCGTCAGCGTCGTAGGTCGAGGCGGTACCACCGCCCTCGGCCTCAGCGCCGTGGCAGATCGCGCAGTTGGCCACGAACAACTCGTGGCCGCGCTCGAAGGACGCGACAAAGTCTGCTTCGGTCTTGCCCTGCTGGCGGCGCGGCTCGTTGAGCCAGTAGGCGGGCAGGAAGACTGCGAAGATGACCGTCAAGACGATGCCCCAGCCCATGTAGCGCTCCAAGACGCTGCGCTCCAGCTCCTCGTCGGAATAGCCGGGTCGCAGCGCGGGGGGCACATCCTGGATCGGCCGGCGGCCACGCGCGGCATTGGCGAGCAGGAAGATGATCACCAGGCCCGCGGCGAGCGCCAGCAGGATGATGACCAGGAGGGTGGTGCTCATGCCCGCGATCCTCCTCTGCGATCAGCGCTTGGCGCAGCGAAGCGGTGCCGGCTCACGAGCCGTCGCAGTGCGGGCCCTCGGGTGCCTGGTTCAGCGGCGCGCCGGAGCCGCGAGAAGGACCGGTGACCACCGTCGACGTGTCGACGATGACCCTTCCCTGCTCAATGGTCAGTGAGAAGCGGTCCAGCCCCCGCGGTGCCGGGCCGAACTGGTACTCCCCCCAGCGGTTGTAGCGGGACCCGTGGCACGGGCACTCCCACCACTTGGAGGTGGCACACCACGGCACCCGGCACCCCAGGTGCACGCACTTTTGGTACAGGGCCATGAACGGCGCACCGTTGGTGACCTCGGCGTAGGCACCGTTGGGATCCTGGGCCGCGTCGTAGGCGACGATGTAGCTGCGCCCGGCGGGATACTCGAAGTGGCCGCCACCCTCGGCGATGCCGGCGGCGATGTCGGCCTCGCTGCCGATGTCCAGCCGCGCGCCGAAGCCGCCCTTGAGGGTCGGCCACAGAAAGCCCAGCGAGGCGCCGGCGAAGGCCGCCAGCGTGCCGCCCATCGACGCCAGCAACCCGAAGCGCAGGAAGTCGCGACGGGAGGGACCCTCGTGGCGCTTCTGGCGCCTTGGCGCCTTCGCCTGCGCCGGCGGCGGGCTGGTGGCTGTGCCACCCTGGCTGCCGGTGGCGCCCGTGGCAGTGTCGGTGCTGGCGGCCAGAAGGGCGGTGCCCAGCTCGCAGCCGCTCGACAGCGACCGCAGCTCGCGTGGCGCACGTCCCGCCGGGTACACGGCCAGGTTGTTGCGCCGCACCCACCAGCACAACACCACCAGCAGGCCCGCGGTGGTGGTCAACAGGGTCAGCGTCATGCTCATCGGTAATCAGCGCCCCTACAGCTCGAAGAACAGGCCGTCGACCCACGGCCAGACCCAGTTGAAGCCGGGGCCGCGGAAGAACGAGCCGACGAGGGTCATCATCCCGGCACCGAGCAGGAAGAACGTCATCAGGGTAATGGCGGTCCTGCGATTGTCGGGCCGCACCGACGGGTTGCGGTCCAGGTACGGGATCATCATCAGGCCGAGCAGGCCGACGATACCGGGGATGGTCACGCCGGCGATCATCGGGTGGAAGTAGCGAAGCAGCTCCTGCAGGCCCAGGAAGTACCACGGCGCCTTGGACGGGTTCGGCGTGATGTTGGGGTTCGCCAACTCGCGCAGCGGAAAGGCCGGCAGCACCGACAGCACCGTGATGAGCAGCGTCATCGCCAGCAGGGCGATGAACTCCGAGGCGATCAAGTGCGGCCAGACATAGACCTTGTCCTCCTGCTTGGAGCGGATCTGCTGGATCCCGTCGGGCGGCACCATCGCCAGCAGCCGGTGCGTGTGGTCCTGGCCGGCGAAGCGGGTGGGCGCGCCGTTGCCGCCGCCGGCCGCACCGCCGTTGCCCTTGGCCGCCAATGCCGCCGCCACGCGGGCCTGGCGTTCCTCTACCGTCATGCCGCCGGTCGACGTCGCGCGCTCGGCGGTGGCCACGGCCCCGCCTCCTGCCGCCGCAGTGCCGCCGCCGGCCGTCGCGGCGGCGGCGGCGGGAGCAGGCGCCTCGGCGGTGGCCTCGCGCGGGCCCAGCTTCTCGCCGGCGGCCTCCTTCTTGGCGCGCATGGCTGCGGCCTTGGCCTTCGAGCGGGCGATGCGCTCGCTCTTGCCGGCAGCGATCAACTCGTCGTAGACCTTCTGGTCCATCTCGACGTTCTCAGCCATGACGTGCTCCTACCAGCAACGGGCGATTACAGCGGACCGGAGATCCCGCCGTCCTTGCGGATCCTCCAGAAGTGGACCGCCAGGAAGATGGTCGTGACGAACGGCAGCGCCAGGACGTGCAGCACGTACCAGCGCAGCAGCGTCTCGGGGCCGATCTCGACTCCACCGAGCAGCACGAACTGCACCTGCTGACCGAACACCGGCGTGAAGCCGGCCATCGACGTGCCGACCGCCACGGCCCACAAGGCCAGCTGGTCCCATGGCAGCAGGTAGCCGGTGAACGCCAGCAGCAGGGTCAGCAGCAACAGGATGACACCGACCACCCAGTTGAACTCGCGCGGCGGCTTGTAGGCACCGTGATAGAAGACCCGCGCCATGTGCAGGAACACGGTCAAGACCATCGCGTGCGCGCCCCAGCGGTGCATGTTGCGCACCAGGTCGCCGAAGGTGACGACCCGCACGAGACGCTGCATGTCGGCGTACGCCAGTTCGTTGCCCGCACCCGCCGTTGGCCGGTAGAAGAACATCAAAAAGATCCCGGTGACGGTCAGAAGGATGAACAGGAAGAAGCTGAGCCCGCCCAGGCAGTAGGTGTAGGTCAGCTTCAACCCGTGGCGCTTCACCTTGACGGGATGCAGGTGGTACAGCACGTTGTTCATCGCCGCCAGGGCACGGTCGCGGGAGGTGTCCCGGTAGCCCTTGCGATAGATCGATCCTGGGCGGAAGACCGACTTCCAGACGACGTTGTCCTGGACGCGCTTCTTCAGTTCGTCCGGGGCGGGGATCCTGCTCACGCCAGCGCTCTCCTCAGGCTTGCACGCGACCGAGCCACAGGGCGTCGGACGGGCAGCGCTCCACACAAATGGCACAGCGCGTGCACTCGTTGTCGTCGATGACGAAGATCGCCGCGGCGGTGTTCGCCAGGGTCATGACCTCGGAGTTCTCCGCCTCCTGCACGATCTGGGGCGACATCATGAAGATGCATTCCCAGGGACACACGTCCTCGCAGGCCCGGCACAGGATGCACAGTTCGGGGGTCAGGCCGATGTGGCGCTTTGGCTTAACGCGCTCCTGCAGCCAGTTGGGGTCGACGGTCTCGATCCGGTAGTCGTCGAAGATCTCCGGATGTAACCCCTGATCGGTCTTACCCACTGCGGCTCCCCCTTTCTGCTACTTGTAGCCACCGGACTGCGGACGTGACTGCTCACCCTCGGCGAGCGCGCGGGGGTAGCGCTTTTGCACGGCCACCGCCATCACCGCAAAGGCCAGCATCGCCACCGTGGTCTCCGCCATCACGACCACGTCACGGAAGACTTGGTAGAAGTTCGCCGACATCACGCGCCCGCCGATGCCCAGCGCCTCGGGGATCACCACGCCCTCCAGCGCGTCGCGCTGCCCGTCGAGGAAGTAGATCCAGGCCGACGGCAGGATCCCGAAAGCCCACCACGCGGCGATGGTCGCACCCATCATCCCGAGGATGGACGCCAGCCATCCGTGGGTGTCGCGCAGCGTCTTCGCACCGAACAGCAAGCCCGCGGTGAGCAGGACGCTGCCAATGGTGATGACGATCCCCGTCCAGCCGCGGCCGAACTCCCACAGCGCAACGACCACGTCAGGTAGGGCTCCGAAGAACGCTCCCACTCAGCTCACCTGACCTTTCCGTCCTCATGTAGCGAAGCGGTAGAACACTTTCTGTCCTCATGTAGCGAAGCGGTAGGACACTTTCTGTCCTCATGTAGCGAAGCGGTAGGACACTTTCCCTGTCGTTGTCACCCGTTCGCCACCCGCTCGCTTTCCGAGGCGGCGACGGCATGTAGGCACGGCGGTCAAACGGCCCCCTCCGCGAAGGCTCATCCTACCGGTGCCCTATCCCAGCCGCCAGCCACTGCCCGTCACTGGCGGCGGCCGCCGATACGCACGCCGAGCCGCCGGCGCAGCAGTTCGCGCAGCTCCTCGGCCTCCAAGGCGCCGGTGTGCCGGTAGACCACCATGCCTCGGCGGTCGACCAGCAAGGTCGTTGGCATCCCGAAGCCGCCGACCTCCTTCCAGAAGGCACCGCGCGAATCCGTGGCAAGGGCGTAGGAGATGTCGAGTTGGTCGGCGAAGGACGTGGCATTGACCGGGGCGTCCTGGACGTTGACGCCGAGGAAGGCGACCTTGCCTTCGACCTCGGCCGCCACCTGCTGCAGCGCAGGCATCTCCTTGACGCACGGCGCACACCAGGTGGCCCAGAAGTTGACCACCGCCGGGGCCCCTTTGAGGTCGCTGAGCACCACGTCGGGGCCACCGTCGAAGCCCTGCAGCTTGCGGTCGGGGAGGCGGAAGCGCTTTTCGGGATCACCGCGCTCGGCCAGCGTCGCGCCCCCCGCGACGCCGGGCGCTGCCTCGGACGAACCAGCAACCGGCCGTGCACCGCCGTCGCGCAGCCGCGTCGCCACGCCCGTGCCGATCAACACCAGCACGACGAGCGCCACGCCTAACAACAGCGTCCGCCGTCCCGACCCAGTGGAAGGGGCGCGATGGGCGGTGTGCGACGACTCGTCGACCATGACTCCAACGTAACGCGGGCGGCAGGAGGGGGTCGGGCTGGCCAGGCAGTGTCAGGCGGCGATGTGCTTGAGCAGCAGGCGCTCGGCGGCGTCCGCGTCGACCGAGCGCAGCCGAGGGATGCCCCGCACCCATTCGTGGTCGGTCATCCCGGGGTTGTGGGTCGTCTCCCCGCCGGGCCAGAAGACTTGCGGGCTGCCTTGGACGGGCAGGTCGGCGCTGCGGGCGTAGTCGTCGAGCACGTCGGCGCGGACCGGCTCGCGATCCCACACCTTCATGACCGCTTCAGTGTCAACGCCGCTGGCCGCAACGGCCTCGGCGATGGCGGGGCGCACCGACAGGTCCGCCGACTCGCGGAAGAACGCGATCCGCAGGGCGTAATCGACGTCTTCGGCGGCGCGCACACCCAACGCTCGCCGCGCGGCGGCCACCGCCTCGAAGGCGGGCAGGAACGACGAGGGCCACGAGTCGCCGCGAAAACGGCTGAACAACTCTTCCTCGTGCTGGGCCAGCACGGCGGTCTCGGTCTCCACAATGTCACGCGGCGTCCCGGAGCTGTTGACCAGCTCCAGCGGCCATGCCCGCGGATCGAACACCACGTCCAGTCCGTTGGCGTCGCGAGCGCGCCGCAGCCGGTGCACGGTCAGGGCGGCCCAAGGACAGTGGATATCGGAGTAGATCGTCACCGTGGCTGTCATGGACCCAAGCCTGCCACAGGTGCTGCCGGCTAAAGCCCTCCAGCGGGCACGGTGACCACCGTCACACCGCGGGCCGGTCGCTGCCCCATTGTGGCCAGCGCCTCGCCGGCCTCGTGCAGACCGATCTGGCGCGTGATCAGCAGCTCCGGACGTAGCCGACCGGCCGCGATCAGCGCCAGCATCGGCGGGTAGGCGTGAGCGGCCATACCGTGGCTGCCCAGCATCTCCAGTTCCTCGGCGATGACCCGCGCCATCGGCACCACCGGACCGCCGTCCGGCAGCAGGCCGACCTGCACGTGGCGGCCTCGCTTGCGCAGGCTGGCGATGGAGGCTGCGCAGGTCGCCGGGCTGCCGAGGGCGTCCAGCGACAGGTGCGCCCCGCCCCCGCTGACCGACCGCACCGCGTCGGCGGGGTCTTCGGACCGCGCGTCGACGGTGGCACAGGCGCCGAAGCGGCGGGCGAGCTGCAGGGTCTCGTCATCGACGTCCACCGCCACGACCTGCCCGCCGGCCTCGGCGGCGATCATCACCGCCGACAGCCCCACCCCGCCGCAGCCGTGGACGGCGACCCACTCTCCCGCCGCCAACCGCCCCTGCGCCATCACCGCACGGAAGGCCGTGGCGAACCGGCAGCCAAGGCTGGCCGCTGCCACGTCGTCCAGCGCCTCGGGCAGCGCCACGAGGTTGACGTCGGCGTGATCAATCGCGACGAACTCGGCGAACGAACCCCAGTGCGTGAAGCCGGGCTGGAACTGGCGGTCGCACACCTGCTGGTTGCCGGTGGCGCATTGCGGGCAGTCGCCGCAGCCGCAGACGAACGGCACCGTCACCCGGTTCCCCGGCCGCCAGCCGGTCACCTTGAGGCCCACGGTCTCCACCACCCCGGCCAGCTCGTGGCCAGGAACGTGTGGCAGGCGGATGTCGGGATCGTGGCCCCGCCAACCGTGCCAGTCGCTGCGGCACAGACCGGTCGCAGTCACCCGGATCACCGCACCTGCCGGTGGCGGCCGGGGGTCGGGGACCTCGCGCAGCGTCGGCAGCTGCTCGAACGCGTCGTAGACCACCGCCCGCATCGCCGCTGCTCCTAGAGCCGGTCGAGGACGCGACGGCCGCGGGCCATGACCAGACGGACGTCGTCGTAACCGGCGGGATCCTGCAGCGGGTCGGCGCCGAGCGCCACGATGTCGGCGCTGGCCCCTATCCGCAGCCGACCGACGTCGTCGAGGCCGAGATGGTCGGCGGCGGTCGCCGTGGCGGCCTCCAAGACCTCGGCTGCGGCCATGCCGGTGCCCAGCATCGCCCGCAACTCGGTCGTCTCGATGCCCGGCGCCGTTCCGCCGTTGCCCAGGTCGGTGCCGTACACCACGGTGCCGTCCGCCTCGCGGAACGCCGCCACTGCCCGCAACGCATTGGGGTCCGAGCCGCGGATCTCCAGGGTCGGGACCAGCACCATCCCGGCCTCTGCCGCCCCCGCCATCTCGGTTTCGGTCACGTCGTGCAGCGGCAGGTGCGCCAGCTCGTCGACGCCGGTGGCGATGGCCAGCTCCAGCAGCGGCGCGGACCCCACGTGGGCGGTGACCGCCAGGTCCTCGGCGTGGGCCGCTTCCACCACCGCCCGCAGCAGACCTTCGTCGAAGACCGGACCCGCGGCCGGCTCCAGCGCCACTTTGATGATGCAGGCGCCGCCAGTAGCCTGCTCGCGCACCGCGTCGACAGCATCCTCGGCGTCGCGGACCTCGCGGCCGGTGCTATCGCTGCCCCAACTCGTCGTCGGGTAGCCCCCGACGGGGGTGAGGATGCGCCCGGCCGCCACCACGCGCAGCGGGGATGGTCCCGCCGCCAACGCCAGCCCCTGCGACGGCGGGCTGCCAAGGTCACGGACGGTGGTCACACCCCCGGCCAGGATGGCGTCGGGTGCAGAGAACTGGACGTGGACGTGGGTGTCGATGAAGCCCGGGATCAGCCACAGCGCCGTGCAGTCGAGCCGCTGCAGGCCACCAGGGACCTCGATGTCGGGCCCGACCGCACCGATCCGGTCGCCGTCGATGATGACGGTGGCCGGCGCGAAGCGACCGTCGAGGAATGCCTGACCGCCGGAGAGCGCGACCGAACCGCTCGGCGGCCGGTCCGTCGGCTTTCCAGGCGGCGCTGTTTGTTCCGTTGGCATGGTGTCTGCGCAGCCGGCCAGCGCGCTGGCTGCCGCCAGCCCGCCAGCCCTACGCAACAAGCTCCGGCGCGACGTCCTTCGCGGCGGCGATGGTGGCATCCAGATCTGCTTCCGAGTGGGCGAGGCTGACGAACACTGCTTCGTAGCCGGAGGGTGGCAGGTAGTGGCCGCGGGCCAGCATCCCCTGGAAGAAGCGCGCGTACCGTCCGTGATCAGTGGCCTTCGCTGCGTCGTAGTCACGCACCGGTTCATTGGCGAAGAACACGCTGAACATGCTGTTGACGCGCTGGATCTGCGCGGCCACGCCGGCGCCGGCGAAGGCGTCGGACAGTCCCCGGATGAGCCGGTCGGCGCGACGCTGCAAACCGGCGTAGGCCTCGTCGTCCAGCAACCGCAGCTGCGCCAGGCCGGCGGCCACGGCCACGGGGTTCCCCGACAGCGTGCCCGCCTGGTACACGGGCCCCTCCGGTGCCAGCCGGCGCATGAGGTCGACGCGGCCGCCGAATGCGGCCAGCGGAAACCCGCCGCCGACGACCTTGCCGAAGGCGACCAGATCCGGGATCACGCCAAAGTGGCTCACCGCGCCACCGCGCCCTAGCCGGAAGCCCGTCATAACCTCGTCGAACAACAGCAGGGCACCGTGACTGGCGGTGATGTCGCGAAGGAACTCCAGGAAGCCCGGATCCGGTGGGACGACGCCCATGTTGGCCGCGACCGGTTCGCACACCACCAGCGCGATACCCTCCGGCTCCTTGGCGAAGGCGGACTCCACGCCGGCACGGTCGTTCCAACCGACCACGATGGTGTCGGCGGCCGCGCCGGCGGTGACCCCGGGGCTATCGGGCAGGCCGAAGGTCGCCACCCCGCTGCCGGCCGACGCCAGCAACGCGTCGGAGTGGCCGTGGTAGTGACCAGCGAACTTGAGGACCTTGTCTCGGCCCGTCGCGCCGCGCGCGAGGCGGATGGCACTCATCGTCGCCTCGGTGCCCGAGGACACGCAGCGGATCATCCCGACGCCGGGCACCGCCTCGGTGATGGTCTCGGCCAACTCGACCTCGGCGGCGGTCGGGGCGCCGTAGGACGAGCCCTTGTCGATGGCGGCCTTGGCCGCCGCGGCGATGTCGGGGTGGGCGTGGCCGAGGATCAGCGGTCCCCAGCTGCAGACGTAGTCGACGTAGTCGTTGCCGTCGACATCGGTCAGGCGGCTGCCGGCGCCGCTGGCGATGAACCGCGGCGTACCGCCGACGGAGCGGAACGCACGCACCGGCGAGTTGACGCCACCGGGGATGACAGCCCGGGCGCGGTCGAACAGGGCCTGTGACGAGTCGCTGGAGCCTCCGCCGCCGCCGGCTGTGCCGCCCCCAGCCGCGCCACCCCCAGCCGCGCCGACGGTCACGCGTTGACCTTGGTCGTGCGATCCGTTTCCGGCTCGACGTCGAAGTTGCGCGCGTACAACTGGTCGACGGCCGCCAGCTCATCGGGGGTCAGGTCGCGGACGTCGGCGCTGAACTCGTCGATCTGGTCGGCGCCGTAGATGTTGGGCAGGGTGGTGGCGACGCCGTCGTCGGCCAGGATCCAGCGCAGGGAAGCCTGACCGAGCGTCATGTCACGGCGCAGGAAATCAAGGTTGGCCACCTTGGCCACGCCCTCCAGCAGCCAGCTGCGGGGACGGTGGCGGCGGTGATCGTTGGCAGGGAAAACGGTGTCGGCGGTGAGGTTGCCCTCCAGCATCCCCGAGGAGTGCGGGACGCGGACGACCATCTTGGTGCCGGTCTCATGCCCGGCGGCCAGCAGCTCGCGGCCGGGATCCTGCTCGAGCAGGTTGTAGATCATCTGCAGCGCCGGCAGGCGACGGGTGCGCATCGCGTGCAGCCCCTCGTCCAGCCAGCCGATCTTGGGGCCGAGCGCCACACCGTAGGCGCGGATCTTGCCGTCGGCGACGGCCTCGTCGAGGAAGGCGAACAGCTCGTCGTCATCGAGGTGGCCCATCCGCGGGTTGTGCAGCTGCCACAGGTCGATGGTGTCGACGCCGAGGCGCGCCCGGCTGTCGTCCAGCGCCTTGCGCACCGACACAACGTCGGTGCGGTGCGGGCGTTCCTGCTGGCCGCGGCGGGAGTCGGTGGCCGCCAGGTCGTAGCCGAACTTGGTGGCGATAACCACCTGGTCGCGGACGTCGGCCAGCGCCTTGCCGAGCACCTGCTCGCCGTAGCCCTCGGCATAGGCGTCGGCGGTGTCGAAGAAGGTGATGCCGGCGTCGAAGGCCGCCCGGTGCAAGGCGACGGCCTCGGACTCGGTGTAGTCGCCCCACCAGCCGGTGGTACAGGTCCAGTTGCCGAAGCCGACTTCGCTGACCTGCAGGTCCGGGGCGAGCTGGCGGTAACGCATGGACGCAAAGCTCCTGTACGCGGGGGTGGCTGATCCTCGATGCTACGTCGCCGCTGGGAGCCGCCGCCGTGCACGACTGGTAACGCGCCGGCTGCGACCGGTAACGCTGGCATCTACGACCAGGACTAGGGGTCGGAGCCCGAGGCGAACGTCGACGCGTCCTCCCGGTAGACCTTGACGCGCGCCAAGGCGCCGTCGCGCACGGTGTAGAAGGTGGCCAACGCCAGCTCGTGGCTGCGCCCGTCGTCGAGGGTGAGCCGTTCGGCCACCTCGCAGGCGACCGTGTCACTGTCCACCACGCTGCGCAACAACCGCAACTCGGCTCGCAGGGGTTGGGCGAAGGCGTCGGCGAAGAACGCGGTGATCCCTCGCCTGCCGGTCACCAGGTCGTCGCCCGTGGCGAACACCGCGTCGTCGCGGAAGCCGGCGGACAAAGCCTCCAAGTCGCGGCTGTTGAACGCCGCGAGGTGCGCCTCGACGGTGGCCAACGGGTCGGTCATCCCTGCTGCAGACGGCGGGCGAACCATGCGGCCGCATAGGTGATGATCAGGTCGGCACCGGCCCGGCGGATGCCGAGCAGGGACTCGGCCATCGCCCGGTCGCCGTCGAGCCAGCCGTACTGGGCGGCCGCATGCAGCATCGCGTACTCGCCGGACACCTGGTAGGCGGCTAGCGGCAGCCCAGTCGCCTGCTTGACCCGCCACACCATGTCCAGGTAGGCCATCGCCGGCTTGACCAGCAGCAGGTCGGCGCCCTCGGCGACGTCTGCCAGTGCCTCTCGCACGCCCTCGTCGGCGTTGCCGGGGTCCAACTGGTAGCCGGCGCGGTCGCCGAACTGCGGCGCGCACTCGGCGGCGTCACGGAACGGCCCGTAGAACGCCGAGGCGTACTTCGTGCAGTAGGCCATGATCCCCACCCGTTCGGCATGCCCCGCGCTGTCGAGGGCGGCGCGGATCGCGGCGACCTGGCCGTCCATCATCCCGCTCGGTGCCACGAGGTCGGCGCCGGCCTCGGCCTGGGTCACCGCGGCGCGCGCGTAGGCGGCCACGGCCGCGTCGTTGTCCACCGATCCGTCAGCGCGCAGCGGTCCGCAGTGGCCGTGGTCGGTGTACTCGTCCAGGCAGGTGTCGGCCACCAGCACCACCTCGTCGCCGTGATCGTCGCGCAACGTCCGTAGCGTCTGCGCGACGATGCCGTCGGGGTTGGCGGCCTCGTTGCCCTCAGGGTCCTTGGTGGCCGGCACACCGAACAGCAGCCAGCTCGTGACACCGACTGCGCGCAGGTGCTTGGCCTCGACGCGCACGCTGTCCACGGTGTGTTGCGCGACGCCCGGCATCGAGGCGACGGGTTGCGGCTCGGCGATGCCCTCCTTGACGAACAGCGGCGCGACGAGGTCGGTCGGCGTCAGCCGCGTCTCACGGACGAGATCGCGCAGCGCCGGGGTCCGGCGCAGCCGGCGCGGGCGGATGGTGGGCGGCCGAGGCTCCATGCCCGCCAGACTAATGCGGCCCAGCGTCCAGCAACCCGAGCGCGAGTTCGGTCGCTAGCCTGCCCAGGCATGGAAACCTTGCAGACTCCCCTGGGCCTCGTCGTGGCGGTGCTGGCGCTGATCGTGCTGCTCAAGGTCGCCAAACTGGCGCTGAAGCTGCTGATGGTCGCGGTGGTGATCGGCGGGTTGTATCTGGCCTTCGTCGCCTGATCAACCCAGGGGGCCCGCGACTTTGTCGTCGCCACGTTGACAAAGTCGCGGGACCCGGGGGGTTAGCGGCCGGCGGCCGAACGGACGGCGGCGACGAGGCCGTCGAGGTCGTGCGGGTCGGCCTCGGCGTCAACCTGCAGGCCGAGGTCGCGGCAGATCTGCGACGTGACGGGACCGATCGACGCCACGCGGGTCCCTGCCGGCGGCGGCCCACCGAACAGGTCGACAAAGTTGCGGACGGTGGACGACGAGGCGAACGCCAGCACGTCGATCTCGCCAAGTTCCAGGCGTTGGCGCACACCGGGATCAAGCTCGGTCACCGGCACGGTGCGGTAGGCCTCCACCTCGTCGACGCGCCAGCCGGCTGACCGCAGCGCCTCCGTGAGCGTTGGGGTGGCGATGTCGGCGCGTGGCAGCAGGGCACGGGCGGGTGGGCCTGACGCCACCAGCGCGGCGGCCAGCTCGCCTGTCGTCGCGGTTGGCGGGACCAGTTCGGCACGCAGCCCGGCGGCGGCCAGCGCCTCGGCCGTACCGGGTCCAACAGCCGCCAAGCGGACAGGCGCGAACAGCCGCGCGTCACGGCCCAGCTCGGCGAGTTGCTCGACGACCGCGGCGACGCCGTTGGCCGACGTCAGCGCTACCCAGTCGTAGGCGCCGTTGCCGACATCGGTCAGCGCCGCGCGCAGCAACTGCGGCGTGCGCGACGCCTGGATGGCGATGGTCGGCGCCTCGACCGGCTCGGCGCCGAGGACCCGCAGGCGCTCGGACAGCTCGCCGGCCTGGTGACGGGTGCGAGGGACGAGCACCGACAACCCGTACAGGGGGCGGCGCTCGAACCAGGACAGCTCGTCGCGCAGGCCGACCACGTCGCCCACCACGATGATCGCGGGGTTGGTGAAGCCGGCCGACTCGACGCGCTCGGCGATGTCACCCAGCGTCCCGCTGATCGTCTGCTGCCGAGGCGTCGTCCCCCACCGCACCAGCGCCACCGGCGTCGTCGCCTCGCGCCCGGCCGCGACCAGCGCCGCGGCGATGGCACGCAAACGGCCCACGCCCATGTACAGCAGCAGGGTGCCGGGGAAGCGGGCGAGTGCGGCGTAGTCGACCTGCGCCTCGGGCTTGGTGGGGTCCTCGTGCCCGGTGACGACGGCGAAGGCCGGGGCCATGACCCGGTGCGTCACGGGGATGCCCGCGTAGGCCGGCGCCGCGACACCCGCCGTGACGCCCGGCACCACCTCGAACGCCACACCGGCCGCGACGCAGGCGCTGGCCTCCTCCGACCCTCGCCCCAGCACGAACGGGTCGCCGCCCTTGAACCGCACCACCGCATCGCCGGCCCTGGCGCGCGCCACCAGCAGCTCGTTGATCTCCTCCTGCGCCAGCGCGTGGCGGTCGGGCAGCTTGCCGACGTAGACCTGCTCGGCTTCGGCCGGGCAAAGAGCGAGCGCCTCGGGCGGCGACAGCCGGTCATAGGCGACGAAGGTGGCGCTGGCCAGCAGCCGTGCGGCCCGCAGGCCCATCAGCCCCGGGTCGCCCGGCCCCCCGCCGACCAGGTACACGGTGCCCGGCTGCGCCGGCGGCCCGCCGAAAGGGATCGTCACCACGGATGCACCGCGCCGGACTGCGCGAGCACCCTGCCGAAGGGGATCGTCACGAAGGATGGACCGTGCCCGGTTGCCCCGGCGGCCCGCCGAGGGGGATCGCCATGATCAACCGTCCAGCATCAGGCGTAGCTGGTCGGCTAGGCGCTGCCCGAGTTCGGTGGCCTGGCCGTAGCCGGCCACGTCCGAGCCTCGCACGACCCGGCGCCGGCCGGGGTCGCCCACCATGCCGGCCAGCTCCAGTCCGCCACGCGCCGTCACGGTGCACAAGGCGCCCACGGCCGCCAGGCACCCACCCCCGAAGCGCTCCAGAAACGCCCGTTCGGCGCTGACCGTGCGTTCGCTGGGCGGATGGTTGACCGTCTTGAGCGCGGCCAGGGTGTGCTCGTCGTCGTCGCGGCACTCCACGGCCAGCGCCCCCTGCGCGGCGGCGGACAGGCACTCACCCGGCTCCAGCGGCGCCGCCTTCAGCGGTAGGCCGAGCGGTCCGAGACCCATCGCCTCGGGTGGCGAGTACAGCCGCCGCAGGCCGGCGTAGGCGACGACCACAGCGTCGAACTCGCCGTCGGCCACCTTGCGCAGGCGGGTGTCGAGATTGCCGCGGATCCCCAACACCTGCAGCGACGGCCTGGCCCGCAGCAACTGCAGGCGGCGGCGCTGCGACGATGTCCCCACCGTGGCGGTGGCCGGCAGCGTCGACAGGGCGTAGCCGTCCCGGCTGATGAGGATGTCGCGCGGATCCTCGCGAGGCGGGACCGCGCCGATCGTCAGGCCGGGCGCCGGCTCGGTCGGAAGGTCCTTGTAGGAGTGAACGGCCAGGTCGCAGTCGCCGTCGAGCACCGCGGAGCGGATGGTGTCGACGAACATGCCCTTGACGTCCACCTGGTCCACCGGCACGTCGCGGGCCACGTCCCCGCTGGTGGCCAGCGTCACCAGCTCGAAATTGGAACGCTGAGTGAGCAGCAGTCCGAATTGATACGCCTGCGCCTTGGCCAGCGCCGAACGGCGCGTCGCGATCCGCAGCACGCTGACGTCCCGCCTACTCGGGCAGATCGAACAGCTCGCGCAGCGTCGCGGCGTAGAGGTCGCCACCGCGCGCGTCGGCGACCGCTTTGAGCCGCACCGACGGTTCATGCAGCAGGGAGTTGACGATCCGGGTGGTCAGCGCCTCCACGGCTGCACGCTGGCGCTCGTCGAGGTCGCCGAGGCGGCCGGCGACGCGCTGCAGCTCGGCTTGGCGGACGACCTCGGCGTGAGTGCGCAGCGCAGCGATGGTCGGCTCCACGCGCACCGCACGGGTCCAGGCCGCGAAGCGCCGGGCCTCGTTGACCACGACCGCGCGGGCCTTGGCGACTTCGGTGCCGGTCTCCGTGACGTCTGTCAGCTCACGCACCGCGTCGATGTCGAGCACCGTGACGCCCGGCACGAATGAGCAGCCGGGGTCGATGTCGCGGGGGACGGCGAGGTCGACGAGGACCAGCGCCCGGTCGGGGCGCTGTTTCATGGCGTCGGCCACGGCGTCCTGGTCGATGACCGGCACCGGCGAACCCGTCGAGCACAGCACCAGATCCGCCGCCCGCAGGCCTGCGTGAAGGTCGCCAAAGTCAAGGACGTCACCATCGACGCGCAGCGCCAGTCGCTCACCCTTCTCCGCCGAACGATTGGCGATCAAAATTCTCCCCGCGTCACCTGCGACACGGGCTGCGGCCATCCCGCCCATCTTCCCGGCTCCCACCACCAACACGGTGCGACCTGCCAGCGCTGCACGACGGGGCCCCAGACCTTGGCTCGGCCCTCGATCTGCGTGGCCGTCTGCGTGGCCGGGGTCGGCAAAGACGCGCGCGGCCGCGTCCAACCCGACATCCACCATCGAGGCGGCACCGTCGGCGATGCCGGTCTCCACGCGGGTCCGCTTGCCGACCTGCAGCGCCTGGCGAAACAGCGAGGACAGGACGCGACCGGTGGAGGCCTGGGCCTCGGCGTCGCGGAACGCGGCCTTGACCTGCAGGTGAATCTGCCGTTCGCCGACCACCATCGAGTCCAGGCCCGAGGCGACGGCGAACAGGTGCTCGGCGGCGCGCTCGTCGTAGTAGTCGTAGGTGTGGTCGCAGAAGTCCTCGGGCGCCATCCCCGCCCACTCGGCGAAGAAGTTGCGCAGATCGGCCATGCCGCCGTGGTAGCGCGGGACGTGGGCGTAGACCTCGACGCGGTTGCAGGTGGAAAGCACGACCGCCTCGAGCACGTGCTCCCGGTTGATCAGCGACGCGAGAGCCTTGGGCAGGTGCTCGGCGGGCACGGCCACCCGCTCGAGCATGCCGATGGGGGCCGTTCTGTAGTTCAGTCCGAGGACGAGGACAGACAAGCCAACGCCAGTTCTCTTGCGTCGAGAGGAGAGCCCTTGCGAATCAGTCTCAGGATATCGGGCAGCGGAATCGCCCGCCAAGCAGCACGTCGGCCCTCGCTGTCCAACGACGCGAGGTGCCGGCGGACCCGCGCATCGCGACGCAGCTCTCCAAGCAGCGCCGCCAGCTGGCCGTATTCGGGTCCGTAGGCCTCCTCCAGTTCCGCGCGCAGCCACCGGGCCAGCGACGGCGCCTGCCCGCCGGTGGACACCGCGATCGTCAGCGGGCCGTGACGGACCGCGGCGGCTAAGGCTGCCGATCCGGGCGCCGTTGCGTCGGTGTCGCGGTCGACGCGGACGCAGAAGGTGGCCAGCGCCTCGGCGTCAGCGGCGACCCGCGCGTTGACCTGGGCGTCGGCGGTGGCGGCCACGACGAGGAACGCGCCGGCAAGGTCTTGCGGGCCGAAGTAGGGGCGCCGGTGCACCACGGCAGAGGCAACCAACTCTGGCTGCACGTGCGGCGCGACGACGACGACCTCGGCTCCCGCCTCGGCCAGCGGCAGCAGCTTGGCCGCGGCCACCCGGCCTCCGCCCACGCCCACCACCCGCCGACCTGCCAAGCCGACGAACAGCGGCACGCCGCCGCCGGTGGCCCTCGACCTGCTCATCGAGCCGACCAGCTAAGCCAACGGCGGGTCGACCGCGTCCAGCCGCCGGCGGGCGGTGCCGCGACGTACCGACTCCTCGGCGACCTTGCGCTGCTCGTAGAACGACAGGATCTGCAACTCGATGGACAGGTCGACCTTGCGCAGGCTGACACCCTCGGGCACGGTCAGCACCGCGGGCGCGAAGTTGAGCACCGATGAGATGCCGGCGGTGATCAGGCGGTCGGTCACGTCCTGGGCGACAGCGCCCGGCACCGCCAGGATCGCGATCGAGATCTCTTCTTCCTTGACGATGCGCTCCACGTCGTCGAAGTGCTGCACCTCCATGCCGGCGATCATCTCACCGACCTTGCCGAGGCTGACGTCGAGCAGCGCGGCGATGCGGAAGCCGCGCTCGGCGAAGCCCCCGTAGTCGGCAAGTGCCTTGCCGAGGTTGCCGACCCCGACGATGCAGGTTGCCCAGTCCTGAGTAAGTCCCAGCTCGCGGCTGATCTGGTGGATCAGGTACTCCACGTCGTAGCCAACACCGCGAGTGCCGTAGGAGCCGAGATACGACAGGTCTTTGCGGATCTTGGCCGAGTTCACGCCGGCGGCCTCGGCCAGGGCGTCGGACGACACGGTGTGCGTGCCCCTTTCGGCCATGTCGACCAGGGCTCGCAGGTACACGGGTAGCCGTGCGACGCTGGCCTCGGGAATCTGCCGGGTGGTCACGCTGCATGTGCTCCTGAACGCCGACGTAGGTCGTTCACAAGCGTACTTGCTCCCCCATCGGTGTGCCGCCGCCATCCCCCGACGAGGCAGTAGTTCAGACCAGCGTCGACGCCCGGCTCGAGCGCAGCAGGCTCGGCAGCAACGCCCCTGCGGGAACCGGCCGGCTGAACAGGTAGCCCTGGGCATAAGGGCAGTCCAGCTCCAGCAGCTTGGCGGCCTGCAGCTCGGTCTCGACACCCTCGGCGACGACGTCGAGGCCCAGAGCCCCGCCCAACGCCCGAACCGCCGCGACGATGGCACTGTCCTCCGGGTCCACGCCGAGGCCGCTGACGAACGAGCGGTCGATCTTCAGCACGTCGACGGGAAAGCGCTTGAGGTAGTTCAGCGAGCTGAAGCCGGTGCCGAAGTCGTCGACGGCCAGGCCCACTCCCAGCGCTTTGAGCTCATCCAGCACCATCGCGGCAGTGGTGACGTCGTGCACCAACGCCGACTCGGTAATTTCCAGCACCAGCCGTCTGGGGTCGATCCCGCAGGCCTCGATCGTCTCGGCCACCCGTTGCGGCAGGCTCGGTTCCGCCAGCTGCCGGGCCGACAGGTTCACGGCGATGTTGACGTCGAGGTTCGCGATCGCGGCATTCCACGCGGCCAGCTGGCAGCAGGCTTGCTGGAGTACCCATTGGCCGACCCCGACGATCAGTCCGGTGTCCTCGGCCACCTCGATGAAGTCGCCAGGCCCGAGCAGCCCCCGCTCGGGATGCTCCCAACGGACCAGTGCCTCGATGCCCTTGATCGTTCCGTCGCGCAGCGAGACGACCGGTTGGTACAGCACGCGCAGCTGCTCGTCGGCCACAGCCCGACGCAGGGCGGCCGCGGTCTGCAAGCGCGACTCCGCGCGGATGTGCAGCGCCGTGGTGAACACCTGAATCTGACCCCGCCCGCGCTCCTTGGCCTGGTACATCGCCGCGTCGGCGTCGCGCAGCAGCTCGTCGGGCACGCAGCCGCGCGGACCGGCGTAGGCGATGCCGATGCTGGCCGTCACGTAGGTCTCGTGGCCGTCGAGGAACAGCGGTGCGGCCAGCGATTCGCCCAGCCGTTCGGCGACCCCGACGGCTTGTGGTTCGCTGGCCAGGCCCGGACACAGCACCGTGAACTCGTCACCGCCGATGCGGGCGAGCGTGTCCTCGGCGCGCAGGCATGAGCGCATCCGCGTCGCCACCTGACGCAGTAAACGGTCGCCGGCGCCGTGGCCACGGCTGTCATTGACATCTTTGAAGCCGTCGAGGTCCAGGAACAGCACGGCCACCAGCGTGGTGTCGTTCCGGCGGCGCAGCAGCACCTGCTGTAAGCGGTCGAGAAACAGATTGCGGTTCGGCAGGTCGGTCAACGGGTCGTGGCTGGCCTGGTGTCGGAGCTGGTCTTCGCGGCTGCGCACCTCCAGCGTTCGGGCCTGGACCTGGGCTTGCAGGTTGCGCCGCAGCCACAGGTGCTCGGCCAGCACCAACAGGTGTCGGGCGATCAAGATCACGCCGAGCGCGATGGCCGTCCACGCCATGAACGGAAACAGCCGCCCCACGGTGACGAGCCGGAACCCCGCCACGGCGATGCCCGCCAGCACGGGGAGGTAGGGCAGCGCGAGTCCCAGCTCGGATATCGACCCCTCATCGGCGTCCGCGGTCAGGTCGCCGCCAGGGTGCAGCGCCGCCAGCGCCAGCAGCAGGTTTGCCGTCATCCACCCGACATCGAACAGGGAGCCGGTGGCGTACTGCTCGGAGATCAACAGGTGAGCGTAGACGGTGTCGGTCATCACCAGGACGCCGGAGTGGGCGACCAGCAGCAGCAACGGCCCGCGTTTTGCCGCCGGGGCCTGCGACAGCAAGGTCAGCGCCAGCGACAGGACCGCAACGTCACCGAAGGAGTAGCCCAGCGCGAGCACCTGGCTGAGCAAGCTGCCGACGTCGCCCGACGACGGCGCCACGGCGGTGGCCCACGTCACCATCAGTAGGGAGGTGGCCACCATGAACGCGTCGAGGCCACAACGCAGACGGCTCATCGGCCCCATGGCCACGGCCGCGAAGACCAGCGCCACGACGGCCAGCCCACGAGCGGCGAGGAAGCCGACGTCCGCCAGTGAGGGAAAGGGGGTGACGCTGCCGACGACCAGTTCGTAGTAGCTCCACGCGACCTGGCCCAATCCCCAGGCCGCGGCGGACGCCGCCAGCAGCACCCACGTCGACCGGCGACGTCGTGACCCCCGCAGCGCGACGGCGGCGCACGCGCCGGTGCCGATCAACGCGGCGACCGACTGCACCGTGTTGTCGACCACGAGGTTCAGGCGGTCCGAGCCCGGAGCGACCGCAAGCCAGGCGAAGAACAGCAGGCAGGCGGCAGCCGCGGCCAGCACTGCCTGCCGGTAGCCGATGACCCGCCCGGACGCCTTCGGTTCCACGGTGCCGACCTCGCCATGGGCGCCGCCCATCGCAGTGCCCCTTGGCGCTATATCGGCACTGAGCGGAGTCGGGTTGACTGGACCGGGTTTACACCGTCGGCCGGCGTCGCCCTCAGCCGGCGTCCATCGTCACCCCGGCGTCGGCTGCCGGTAACCGCCGGACGTGGACCACGGTCCCCAACCGGTCGCCGAACCCTCGCGCCGAGACCAGACCGGGGACGATCGCTCCGGGGTCGGACAGGATGATCTCGAGGTCCTCGTCGCCCCGTGGCCGCCGGGCCGCCGAGTACATGCTGATCCACCCGCCCTGGACCCGGACCTCAACGCCGGCGCGTTCCAGGGCGGCGCTGACCCCCGCTGCGGTCGGCCACTGTGCCTTGCTGGCGATGCGCAGCGACACGGTGTCCGCGGCCATACCGCGCGCCTGCGCCACCACCAGCGAACCAATCATCGCGCTGGGTGGGTGCAGGTCGAGGCTGGCCGGCGACATCGCCAGCCCCGCCCCGACCGCCAGCGCCAGACCGGCGACCATGCCGGCGCGGAGCACGAGACCGACCCGCCTGGCCGCGAGGATGCCCAGGCCGAGCCAGGCCAGTGCCGGGGCAGCGACCATCCAGTACACGAGGTAGCCCAGCAGCGGACCGACAACCCTGCTGGCCGCGACCACGCAGACGGCGGCCGCCAGCAGGCTCGTGGCGCCGAGCACCGTCAGCAGCCGGTCGCGGTGGCGGCGGCCCCACACCAGGCAGGCCAGCGCACCCAGCAGCGAGGCGGCCACGACCAGCACCTGCCCGACGCCGGCCATCTGGGGTAGCTCCAGCGCCGGCTTGCCGAGCGGAAAAGCGCTGGCGCCGACGGTATAGCCCAGCAACGCCTCACCGACAGGATGGGTGGCGTGGGCGCCGACCGCGAACCGCGCGAGGCTGGTGAGGTTGCCGTCGTCGGCACGCACCTGCTCGACCAATGGCGGCAGCCACAGCAGCACCAGCACAGCCAAGACCGCCGCGGTGGCCACGTTGACCACTGACCCGACGCGATGGTGTGTCCTACCGCTTCGCTGCATGAGGACATGGTGTGGTGTGCCGCCGCGCAGCCGCACGGCGAGTACCGCCAGCGTCAGCACGGCGACGAGCGGGGCGGTCCCGACGTGTGTCTGCACGCAGAACGAGCCGACGACCGCGGCAATCCACAGCGCGCGGGGTCTGCCGACGGCCACGGCGGTGCACAGCACCGCGAACAACAGCAGCGGCAGCACCACCACGAAGGGGTTCCACGGGTCGCGCAGGTAGACCGGCCCG
>Ga0136616_10000064_pt1 | contig 39205 bp, 50 predicted proteins | sample AntDrymUQ2992106_2_FD_106648 | JGI IMG/M metagenome (GOLD analysis project Ga0136616, IMG submission 106648) | Polar desert sand microbial communities from Dry Valleys, Antarctica - metaG UQ299 (21.06) | ecosystem: Environmental > Terrestrial > Soil > Desert | place: Antarctica: Dry Valley... | reverse complement strand
TCTACTCAGACCTCGGCGGCGACTACTTCCAGCGCCGCGATCCCGAGCGCACCGCCAAGCGCCTGATCGCTCAGCTCGAAGCGCTCGGGCACGCCGTCACGCTGCAGGAGGTGGCTGCCTGACGAGGGGGGTTTTCCTGTCAGGACGTTTGACACAAGCCAACCGCTGGGCACAACGAGACACAGCCGATCGCCGACCGCGAGCGCTCGGAGCGCGACGCGGAGCGGGACCAGGAAAGGGTCCCGGCGAGCATCGGCCCCTAGGCCGACGGCGTTGGACAAGGCGTGAGCGCGGCGACGCTGTCGTCGCGCTCCGCCACGCCTACCAGGAGTAGGGCAGGAACTTTCCGTTCAGGGTGATGCGCACCCGTGGACCCTCGTCGGCGTCCTCGCGGTCGAGGCTCAGGTTGAAGCCGATGGCGCTCATGATGCCGTCGCCGAACTCCTCGTGGATCAGCTCCTTGAGGGCGGGGCCGTAGACCTGGAGCACCTCGTAGAGGCGATACATGGTCGGGTCGGTCGGAGGGCCCTGGGCGAGGGAGCCGCGGCTGGGGATCTCCTGGAGCAGCGCGACGGCGTCCTCGGGGAGCTCGAGTATGCGCGCCACGCCTTGAGCGCCCACCAGGTCGAATGGATGCTGCCCGAGCAGCGCCGCCGTCGTCCAGACCCGGTCCGACCCGAGCTGGTGGGCGATGTCGCCGAAGCCGAGGCCCTTGCGGCGCTTGGCGTCGAGGATCAGCTCGGTCACGTCGGCGCGCGTCACGGGGCTCCGCCTACCCCGCTCGAGCCGGGTGTAACGGCTTCGGACTTGACAACGCGCTCGCCAAGATGATCGCCCGAGGAGCGACCGACGCCACGGGGACGCCACGGGATACAGTCCCCGTCGATGATCTACGACCAGGACGCCGACCTTTCCCTCCTCGACGCCAAGACAGTCGCCATCCTCGGCTACGGCTCCCAGGGCCACGCCCATGCCCTGAACCTCAAGGACTCGGGCGTCAACGTGGTCGTCGGCCTGCGCGAGGGCTCGACCTCGGTCGAGTGCGCCCGCAGCGAGGGCCTCGCCGTCGAATCCGTCGCCGGGGCGGCGAGCCGCGGCGACGTGGTCATGGTCCTCCTCCCGGACGAGAGGCAGGCCGAGGTGTGGGAGGCCGAGATCCGCGACGGGGTCGCGCCCGGCAACCTGCTCATGTTCGCCCACGGCTTCTCGATCCACTACGACCTGATCGACCCGGGCCCCGAGGTCGACATCGGCCTCGTCGCTCCCAAGGGGCCGGGCCACCTCGTGCGCCGGCAGTTCCTCGAGGGCAACGGTGTCCCCGGACTTGCCGCCGTCCACCAGGACGCCACCGGCGACGCGCGCGACTTGGTGCTCGCCTACGCGCGCGGGATCGGGTGCACGCGCGCCGGGGTCATCGAGACGAGCTTCCGCGAGGAGACCGAGACCGACCTCTTCGGGGAGCAGGCCGTCCTCTGCGGCGGGGTGACCGAGCTCGTGCGGGCGGGCTACGAGACCCTGGTCGAGGCAGGTTATGACCCCCGCCTAGCCTACTTCGAGTGCCTGCACGAGCTCAAGCTGATCGTCGACCTCATATACGAGAAGGGGATCACGGGGATGCGCTACTCGGTCTCGAACACCGCCGAGTACGGCGACGTAACGCGCGGCGATCGGGTGATCTCCGAGCCCACCCGCCAGGCCATGCGCGACATCCTCGCCGACATCCAGTCCGGCGACTTCGCGCGTGAGTGGGTGGCCGAGAACCAGGCCGGCCAGGAGAACTTCCAGCGCCTGCGCGAGGTGGGGAAGAACCACCAGATCGAGCGCGAGGGGCGGGAGCTGCGCTCGATGATGGATTGGATCGACACGGAGTTCTGACCGGGTCGCGGAGGGCACCCCAACTGCCGCCCGGCCGGAGGAGACATGGCGGGGACCGCTATCACGATCGTTCGCGCCGGGGCCGAGCGGGTAGATGATCTCGAGCCGCTCTGGGGGGCGTTGCAGGAGCATCACGCCGAGCTCGCGCCGACGCTCGAGGGTGCGCGGGCGCGCCCGGCGGACGAGGCCTGGGAACTTCGGCGCCGCAAGTACCTGACCGCGCTAGCCGACCCCGATGCCTTTGTGATGATCGCCGAATGGTCCGAGCGCGCCGTGGCTACGCCCTGGTGAGCCTGGGAGAGGGGCCGTCGGGCTGGGACCTCGGCGAGCGGGTCGCCGACGTGGAGACGCTCTCGGTGCTGCCCGAGGCCCGCGGACGGGGCGTGGGAACGCGGCTCATGGACGCCGTCGAGGCGGAGCTGTCGCGCCTCGGCATCGGAGCCGTTCGAGTGCTCGTGATCGCCGCCAACGAGGAGGCAGTGCACTTCTACGAGCGCAGGGGGATCGTCCCGATCAGCCGGGTTCTCCTCGGGCGCGTGGGAGATCGGTAGCGGGCGTCGGCTCAGCGTCCTCGATCGGCTCGGCGACGCTCATAATGGGGCGCACCGCTCGGCGCAGCGCCGCCGCATCTCACGAGCCGGCGGCGGAGTGCGTCTGAAGGGGACGTGAGTATCGAAGCCGCCCACCCCGCCCGTGATCGGCTGCCGCCGTTCGAGCGGGTGGTCGAGCTATATGGTCCTGCCCTGCTGCGCTACTGCGCCGCCCAGGTGGGCTCCGAGCGGGCAGAGGACTGCCTGCAGGAGACGCTTCTGGCGGCCTTGCGCGGCTATCGCCGCGTACGCGAGGTCGGGGCGATTCGCTCGTGGCTGTACTCGATCGCCGCCAACAAGGCGGTCGACCTACATCGCGGCCACGCCCGGGCCCCGCAGCCGGTCGAGGACCTCGCTCCGTTGGGCGCCAGCGAGGAGCCGGCCTACCGAGGCGACGCGCTGTGGTCGAAGGTGCGCGAGCTGCCCGAGAAACAGCGCCAAGCAGTGACGTTGCGCTACCTCGGCGACCTCTCGCACTCCGAGATCGCCGACGTGATGGAGACCAGTCAGGAGGCGGCGCGGCGCAGCGTCTTCGAGGGATTGAAACGACTGAGAAAGGAAGTGAGCGCATGAACGACACACGCGACAGCGACCTGGGACCGGTCGAGCGGTCGCTTCGCAAGATCGAGCGACCCGACGCCGGCGCCTGGGAGCGCGTTCGCCGACAGCTCTCCGAGCGGGCCGGCGCCGAAGGGCTCGTGGACGTCTCTTTCGAGCGCCACGACTCGCCGCTCGGGTCGATCCTTCTCGGCGCCACCGACGCGGGGCTCGTCCGGGTCGGCCTACCCGCCGAGGGCGAGGATGCCGTCCTCGGCGAGCTCGCCGAGCGCGTCTCCCCGCGCGTGCTGGCCGGCTCCCGCGACTCGGTAACCCGGGCCCGCCGCCAGCTCGACGAGTACTTCGAGGGCGCTCGGCGGAGCTTCGACGTGCCGCTCGACTGGCAGCTGACTCGCGGGTTTCGCCGGGAGGTCCTGCGGGCGACAGCCCTGATCCCCTACGGCCGGACGGCCTCCTACCGCGAGGTGGCGACCGACGCCGGCAGGCCGGGCGCGTTTCGGGCGGCAGGCACGGCTCTGGCGACCAACCCGCTGCCGATCGTCGTGCCCTGCCACCGGGTGCTGCGCTCGGGCGGAGGCGTGGGCGACTACCGCGGCGGCTCGCAGGCCAAGGCCCGGCTGCTCAGCCTCGAGGGCGCGGCGTGACCGCGCCGGCCGATCGGCAGGTGCTCTGAGCCCTCGTTCGCCTCTCGCCAGCTCGCCCTGGGGGTGTGACCCTTTCGCTATCGTCCGACCGCCGCCCATGGCCGACGCCTACATCAAGTCCCAGCTCATGACCGCCGGCCCGACGCCGCTGCCGCCTGCGGTCTCCCAGGTCATGGCCGAGCCGATCATCTACCACCGCGCGCCGGCGTTCATCGAGATCTACGCGCGCTGCCTCGACGGCCTCAAGCGCGTCTTCCAGACCGACAACGACGTGCTCTGCTTCGCCTCCTCGGGGTCGGGAGGCATGGAGTCTGCGGTGGCCAACCTGGTGCGCCCCGGGCAGCCCGCGCTCGTCGCCTCGTGCGGCAAGTTCGGCGAGCGCTGGGTCGAGCTCTGCGAGGCCTTCGGCGCCGAGCTCGTTCACCACGACGCGGGCTGGGGGAGCAAGGTCGAGCCCGAGGACATCGATCGCCTGCTCGGCGAGAACCCGTCGGCGGACGTCTGCTTCACGACGCTGTCGGAGACCTCGACGGGCGTCGTGAACGACGTCGCGGCGCTGGCCGAGGTGGCTCGCTCGCACGACGTGATGCTCGCCGTGGACGCGGTCTCCGGGCTCGGCGCCGTCCCCCTTCCCCAGGACGCTTGGGGTGTCGACGTGGTCGTCTCGGGCTCGCAAAAGGCGCTCATGTGCCCGCCGGGGCTCGGTTTCGCGAGCGCCTCGGAGCACGCGCTTCGCTACGCCGCCGAGACGCCCGGGCGGCGCTTGTACTTCGACTGGGAGAAGACGGTCAAGGGCCAGCGCAATGATCCGCCCGACAGCCCCTTCACGCCGGCCGTGACCCTGTTCCGGGCGCTCGACGTGGCGCTCGGGCTGATCGAGGAGGAGGGCCTCGAGCGCGTGTTCGAGCGCCATCGCCTGCTCGGGCGCGCCACTCGCGCTGCGGTCCGCGGCCTCGAGCTCGACCTCTTCGGGCCCGAGGACGAGGGCGCCAACGTGGTCACCGCGATCGACCTTCCGGAGGGAATCGACGGCGCCGCGGTGCCCAAGCGCATGCGCGATCACTACGGCATCACCATCGCCGGCGGTCAGAACAAGCTCAAGGGCCAGATCGCGCGCATCGCCCACTGCGGCTACTTCGGTGCGTTCGACATACTGACGGCGCTCTCGGCGCTCGAGATGACCCTGCGCGAGCTCGGCGCGGAGGTCGAGCTCGGCGCTGGGGTCACAGCGGCCCAGCGGGTGTTCGTCGAGGCCGGCGAGCCCGCGCTCGCGCCCGCCGCCGGCGCCTGAGCCGCGCCTTCCGAAGCCGCGACCGCCCGCCCCCGCCGTGAACGACCGCCCGCGCGTCCTCGTAAAGGAGAAGATCGCCGATTCCGGCGTCGACCTCCTGCGCGAGCGCTTCGACGTCGAGCTCGGGCTCGACTGGCAGGACGGCGAGCTCGCGGAGCGAATCGGCGACTTCGAGGCCCTGCTCGTGCGCTCCGCCACCCTGGTCACCGGCGACCTGATCGAGCGCGCCGGTCGCATGCGGGTGATCGGTCGGGCCGGCACCGGTGTGGACAACATCGACGTGCCCGCGGCCACCAGGCGCGGCATCGTCGTCGCCAACGCGCCGGAGTCGAACACGCTCGCGGCGGCCGAGCACGCAATGGCCCTGATGCTCGCGCTGTGTCGCAACGTTCCCCAGGCCTACGCCTCGCTGGTCGGGGGCAAGTGGGAGCGCTCGCGCTTCGGCGGCGTCGAGGTCTACCGCAAGACGCTCGGGATCCTCGGCTTCGGCCGGATCGGCCAGCTTGTGGCCGAGCGGGCACGGGGGTTCGACATGGAGGTCGTCGCCTACGACCCGTACGTCGCCGCCGAGCGCTACCGCGAGCTTGGGGTCGAGCGCGCCGAGAGCTCGACCGACCTCTACGCGCGCGCCGACATCATCACCGTCCACCTGCCGACGACACAAGACACGCGCGGCTGGCTCGACGCCGAGGCCTTCGCCGCCATGCGCGACGGGGTACGGATCGTGAACTGCGCCCGGGGCGAGCTGATCGACCACGCGGCCCTCGAGGACGCGCTTGTGGCGGGCAAGGTCGCGGGCGCCGCGCTCGACGTCTTCCCGCAGGAGCCGATCACCGAGCACCCGCTCTTCGGGATGGAGAACGTCGTCGTGACGCCCCACCTCGGCGCCTCGACGGTCGAGGCCCAGGACCGCGCCGGAGTGCAGACCGCCGAGCAGATCGTGGCCGCGCTGACCGGCGAGATCGTCACCAACGCGGTCAACATCCCCGCCCTGCGTCCCGAGGACATGGAGGCACTCGAGCCGTTCCTGCCCCTGTCGTCGCAGCTCGGGCGGATCGCCGTGTCGCTCTCCGAGGGCGCGTCGATCGACCGCATCGAGGTCGTCTACGAGGGGCGGTTGTCGGAGCACGACACCCGGCTGCTCACCATCGCCGTGCTGAACGGCGTGCTCGCCGGCCACACCGAGGAGGAGGTCAACCTCGTGAACGCTCACTCGCTCGCCGAGGAGCGCGGCATCGCGGTGGCCGAGCACCGCGAGCCGGCTTCGGACTTCAACGAGCTCGTGCGGGTGACCGTGGCCTCGGCCGGCGGCGAGGTCGAGGTGGCGGGCACGGGCTTCGGGCCGCGCCACGAGCCGCACCTGGTCTCCGTCTACGGCCAGCGCTTCAACCTGCCGATAGCGCCGCACTTCGCCTTCTTTCGCTATCGCGACCAGCCGGGCATGATCGGGCGCCTGGGGACGATCTTCGGCGAGCGGGGCGTGAACATCGTGTCGGCGGCGGTTGGGGCCGAGGAAGAGGCGGCGGACGCGGTCATGGCGGTGACGACCGACGCGCCGGTGCCGAAGGAGCTGATCGCTGAGATCGCCGGATCGAATGACTTCCACGCGGGCCGCGCGGTCGATCTCTGATCCGGGGAGCGCGTACGGAAGTTGCTCGAGGAGAGGTCGCACGCCTCTTTCGCTGGCCGGTCAAGTCGATGGCGGGGGAGGAGATCGCCGCCACGCGGGTGGCGGCGCACGGGCTTGCCGGCGACCGGGCGCACACGCTCGTCGACGGGCGTGAGGGTGGCGGGCGTCTGTCGGCTCGGGCGGTACCGGGTGTGCTCGAGTGGGCGGCGACCTATCCCGACCATCCCGACGATGCGCTCGAGGCCGTCGATCCGCCGCCGCCCCTGGTGACCGCACCCGACGGGCGGTGCTTTGGATTCGACGACCCGACGCTTCCGGGCGCCCTTGCCGCGGATCTCGATCGCCCGATCGCGCTGCGGCGCCTGCCGAGTGGGGATCACGACCGCCGCGGAACCGTCCTGGTCACCTTCGAGGCGACCCGCCGTGCCGTGGAGGATGCGCTCGGACGCCCACTCGAGCTGCGGCGGTTTCGCCCTAACCTGCACCTCGAGCTCGACGCCGCGCCGTTCGCCGAGGAGGCGTGGGCGGACAGGCGGATCGAGGTGGGGGAAGTGACGCTGCGCGTGCGGGAGCGCTGCGAGCGCTGCGCGGTCCCGACGCGTGACCCGGGAAGGCCGCGTGAGCGGTGGCCTGAGCTGCTGCGGTGGTTGTTCGGGGAGCGGGAGGGAACGTTTGGCGCGATCGCCGAGGTCGAGCGGGCAGGGCGGGTGGCGGGCGGCGAGCGGGTGGGTGTCTGGGAGTGAGATCGTCGCCTGATCGGGGCCGTCCGCCCGCGAGCGGGCGCCACGCCCCCCCGCGACTCAGCCCTCCCCGCCGCCTTCCGTCGGGCCGTCCTGCGGCGGGTCGATGAGCTGCAGCTCCTGGTAGCGCCCCGCCACGAACACGCGCCCCGTCCGCTCGTCCACTTCCACCGAGTTCGGCTGGCGCACGGTGGGGAAGCTGCGCACCCGCTCGCGGTCTCGGAACAGGACCACCCGGTTGCGCTCGGTCGAGGTCACCCAGAGCTCCTCGCGTTCACGGTCGTACGCGAGGCCGTAGGGGGAGCTGTTGGGAAGGGCCTGGCGCGAGCGGACCTCGAACCGAGGCCGCGTGCGCACGAAGATGATGGCGTCGCCGCGGGTATCGGCCACGAACATGTGCCGCTCGCCGTCCGAGACGACGTGCGTCGGCCCGATGCCGACCCCGACCTCGCCCATGCCGCGCAGGCTGCGCGCGTCGTAGAGGCGGAGCTGGTTCGCGCGCACGCCGACCGCCGCGACGCGGTCGCCGTCCTCGCCCGCCGCGACGCCGCCCGGGTTCGCCGGAGTGGGGAGGGTGCAGATGACGCGGTCGTTCTCCACGACGCTCATCGAGCTGTCGAGCTCGTTGATCACGAAGACGCGGTCGCGGGCGCCGGCGACCGCGTCATGGGGCTGGCGTCCCACGGGCGTCGACTCGAGCCTTCCCCGGTCGCCGTCGCTCGGGACCTGGATCAGCGCGCTCGCGTCCTCGGCGGGCACGAGCAAACGTCCGTCGCCGTCGGCGAAGCGCAGGTGGCGCGGCCCGCCCGGCAGCGCGACCTGGCGCCGGGCCTCGCCGCTCTGGCCCTCGATAAAGGCGATCAGGCCGCGGGGCTCGTTGATCCCGACGGCGAGCCGGCCGGTCCGCTCGTCGAACGCGAGACCCTCGGGGCGGCCGGGGAGGCCGACTACGCGGCCCTCGGGCCGCTGGCGCAGCGCGGGTGACTGCGCGGGCTCGGGGAAGGGGGGGAGGCGCTCCGGGATCACCTCGCGCTGGCCGCAGGTCGCGGTCTGAGAGCCCTCCGCTCCGCGGCCCCCGCCATCGGGCGAGTCACCTCCGTTCGAGCCGCACGCGGCGAGGGCGGGAAGGAGCGCGAGGACGACCGCGGCGCGACGGAGGAGACGCTGCACGGGGGCGAACGTAGCAATCGAGGCGCCTTGGGCAGTCGGGTTTACACGCCAGGTTCCAAAGTGTTAACGTGGGCCTTACCTTATTCAGACCCGATCTGACCAAGTGACGGCCACCCGCGCGAACCCCACCCTCGCCAGTCCCGACGTAGAGACCGTTGTCCGCGCGGTCCGTGCGCGTGGCCGGAGAGTCACCGCGGCCCGCCGCGACCTCATCGAGATCCTCTTCGCGGCAAGCGGCCCGGTCTCAGCCGAGGAGATCGCCTCGGGCCTCGGCGGGGCCCGAGCCCCGGTCGACGACGCCTCGGTCTATGCCAACCTCGAGACCCTCGAGGAGCTCGGGCTCGCGCGTCACGTTCACCTGGGCCACGGCCCCGGGCTGTGGACGCTTGCCGACCGCGCCCGCCGCGAGTTCCTGCACTGCGAGCGCTGTGGGACGTGGCGCGCGGTCGAGCCGTCGCTGCTCGTTGAGGCCCGGGCCGCCATCCGCCGGGCCACGGGCTACGAGGCCCGCTTCAGCCACTTTCCGATCGCGGGGCTTTGCCCGGGATGCGCCCGCGCCGCCCGACCCACACCCAGGGCCTGACGAAGGAAAGAGACCCCGCATGCCCCTCGCCCTGCACATTCCCGACGGCTTCCTGAGCGCAGAGGTCGCGGGCGCGGCGGCGATCGTCGCCGTGGCGGCCGTCGCCTACGGGCTCCGCCGAGCCGATCGCGACCTCGACGAGGCGCGCGTCCCCCTGCTCGGCGTGCTCGCCGCGTTCATCTTCGCCGCCCAGATGCTGAACTTCCCGATCGCGGGCGGCACGAGCGGCCACTTCCTGGGAGCGACGCTCGCCGCAGTAATGCTCGGGCCGTGGCTCGCCTGCCTGGTGATGACGGTGGTGCTCGCCACGCAGGCGCTCGCCTTTGCGGACGGCGGGATCACTGCGCTCGGGGCAAACGTGCTCAACATGGGCGTCCTCGGTGCGTTGCTCGCAGGCTTCGCGATCGGCGCCGGCCTGCGCGTCCTGCCGCGCACGCGCTCGGCCTACCTCGGGCTCGTCGGCACCGTCGCGTGGCTTGCGGTGACGGCCGGGGCGGCGGCGACGAGCATCGAGCTCGCCGCCTCGGGCACGATCCCGCTGGTCGTCACGCTGCCGGCCATGCTCGGCGTGCACGCGCTGATCGGTATCGGCGAGGCTGCGATCACGGTGGCGGCCGTGAGCGCCGTGCTCGCGTCGCGACCCGACCTCATCGCCCTCGGTCGCTTCGAGCCTGCGGTCGACGGGCCGGCGTCGACGGCGCCCGCGGGGGCCTGACCGTGGGCCGGGTCTCGATGCGCATCTTCACGGGGGTCGCGCTCGCACTTGCCGTCGGGCTCGCCTCCGCGGTCTCGCCCTTCGCCTCATCGTCGCCCGACGGCCTCGAGAAGGTCGCCGGGGACAAGGGCTTTCTCGGCGACGGCGGCCTGGCCCCGATCCAGGAAGACTCGCCGATCCCCGACTACTCCTTCCCGGGGGTGGCGAACGGGCGGGTGGCGACCGGGCTGGCCGGCTTCGTCGGCACGTGCGGCGTGTTCGCGCTCGGCTACGCGCTGGCCGTGGCGGTGAGGAGGCTGCGCGGCGGAGGCGGCCCGAACGGACCGGCGCGGGCGCCTGACCGGCGCGCTCGGAGGTGATGGGGGGAGTCTCCCACGGCTCGCTCGAGCTGACCGGGCTCGCGGGCGACCGCGACAGCCGCCTGCACCGGCTCGATCCCCGCGCCAAGCTCGTCGGCCTTTTGCTCGTCACACTGGTGGCGGTCTCGGCAACGCCCGATCGGTGGCCGGTCTACGCCGCCTGCGCCGCGGTGCTGGTCGCCTTTGCCGCGGCCGCCCGCGTGCCCGCCCGCGAGCTCTGGCGTCGAGCGCGGATCGTCCTGCCACTCGTGCTCCTAGCTGCTGTCTTCGTTCCCTTTCTGCGCCGGGGGGGAGAGACCTACGCGGTCGGACCGTTAACCGTCCATGAGGCCGGTCTGCTCACCCTCGCCGGAGTCGCCGCCAAGGCCGGCATCGGTACGCTCAGCGCCGTCCTCCTCGGCGCCACGACCTCGTTCCCCGCCGTCCTGCGCGGGCTGGAGGCGCTGCGCGTCCCGCGGCTTTTCGTGCTCGTGGCCGCGTTCATGTACCGCTACCTGTTCGTGATCGTCGAGGAGGTGAGCCGCATGCGGGCCGCGCTCGCCGCCCGCGGATATCGCCCGCGTCACGCGCTCCACGCGCAGCCGCTCGGACGCATGGCAACCGCGCTCTTCCTGCGCACTTACGCGCGCGGGGAGCGCGTGTACCTGGCCATGCTCGCGCGCGGCTACCGCGGCAGCGTCCCCGAGCTCTCGCCGCTCGTCTTCGGGCGCGCCGACGCCGCCTTCGTGGCGCTCGTCGCCGTGGCCCTCCTGCCGCTGCGGGCGCTCGCCGAGGTGGCGCTGTGAGCTGCGCGATACACGCGACCGGTCTGCGCTACGACTACCCGAGCGGGCAGCCCGCGCTGCGGGGCGTCGATCTCCACGTCGAGCACGGGGAGCGTGTCGCCCTGCTGGGCCCCAACGGCGCCGGCAAGACGACCCTGATGCTGCACCTGAACGGCCTGCTGAACGGGAGCGGCGAGCTCGAGGTCGCCGGCCTGTGCGTGGGGGAGGGGCCCCTGCACGACCTCCGTACCCGGGTAGGGCTCGTCTTCCAGGACCCGGACGACCAGCTCTTCATGCCGACGGTCGCCGAGGACGTCGCCTTTGGCCCGCTCAACATGGGACTCGGCCGATCAGAGGTCAAGCGTCGGGTCGCCGACGCCCTCGTCGCGGTGGGCATGGAGGGTCGCGCCGACCGTCCCCCGCACGCGCTCTCGATGGGCGAGCGTCGCCGCGTCGCCATCGCCACCGTCCTCGCCATGCGCCCCGCGCTGCTCGTGCTCGACGAGCCTTCTGCGAGCCTCGACCCCCGTGCCCGCCGCGAGCTGCTCGACATCCTCGAGGCCGTCGAGCGGACGATGCTCGTGACGACGCACGACCTGCCGCTCGCCGCCGAGCTCTGCGAGCGGGCGGTGATCCTCGCCGCCGGACGGATCGTCGTCGACGGGCCGGCCGAGGACGTCCTGGCCGACGTCGAGGCCCTCGCGGCCTACGACCTCGAGCTCCCGGCCGGCTTCGACCTCGCTCGCCTCGAGCGCCGGCCGCGGCCCGTAGCGCTCGCTAGAGTCGAGGCGACAACCGCAGAAGGGAGCACGGCATGACCGAGCATGAGCACAACCACGACCACGCCCACAGCCACGAGCACAGCCACGGCGACGAGACCCACGAGCACGCACACACCGAGCACGACCACGAGCATGTCGACCACGAGCACGAGCACAGCCACGGCGACGTGACGCACGTCCACTCGCACGAGCACGAGCGCGGGCTCGACGAGGATCATGCGCACAGTCACTGACGCCTGACGCACGGCGGTCGGGACACCGACCGCCGCCTTGATCCGAGTCGGGGGCGGTGCGCGAAGTCACGTGTCGGGCGCCCACCGATCTGGGGGGCCCGCCTCTATCGTCGCCCCGCCATGGCCGCCTCCGCCCCCCGAGCGCTCACCCGCCGCCTTCGCCCGGGGTCGACCGCGGGCGGGCTCGTTGCCGGCGTCGGCGTGGTCGCCGTGGCCACGATCGTCGTCGGGGCGGTACTCGTGCTCGGTGGCCGCGACATCGGCGCGCCGTTGCCGCCGACGCTGTTTCGCCTCCGCCCCGAGCTGAGCCTCTTCGCCCTGCCGGCGGCGGCGCTGCTCGCCCTCGGCGTGCCCGTCGCCCGACGGGTCAGCCTGCCCTCCGTCGCGCCCGGGATGTTCGTGCTCGCCGCCGTGGGCCTCGCGCTCGTCCTGCGCCTCGGACTCAACGCCGCGCGCAACGGTCCCTCAGATTGGTGGATCTTCTTCGATCCGCGCTTTGGGGAGGGCACGGTCGAGTACCTCTCGGCGCTGCCCGCGCTCGACTTCGGCGTGCCGCTCTTCCTCGACCGCTTCGCCGAGACCGCCTCCGCGCTGCCGGTTCACGCCGTGGGCCACCCGCCCGGCCTGCTGAGCGTCGTGGGGCTGCTGGGGATCGAGACCGCGCCCGCCTTTGCGGCGCTCATCATCGCCGTCGGCGTGCTGTGCACCCCGCTCGTCTACCTGCTCGCTCGCGAGCTGCTGGGGGACGAGGGGAGCGCCCGGGCGGCGACCCTGCTCTTCGTCTTCGCCCCCAGCGCGCTCGTCTACGGCGCGTCCGCCGCCGACGCCCTCTACGCCACCCTGGGCGCGCTGGCCGCGCTCGCGCTCGTCTGCCGCCGGCGCCTGGCCCGTCACCTCGGCGGCCCGGCCGCTCTTGCCCTTGCGACCTTCTTCTCCTATGCGAACCTTGCCGTGGGTGCCTTCGGAGCGCTCGTCGTCTGGCTGCGGGAAGGGTGGCGCGCCGCGCTGAAGCTGGCCGCCGCCGCCGCCGCGGGCCTCGTCGTCTTCTACCTGGCGGCGTTCGCGTTCTTCGGGTTCGACATCATCGGGGCGCTCGCCGCCACCGAGGACGTCTACCGGGTCAGCATCGCGCGGATTCGCCCCTACTGGTACTTCCTCACCGGCTCGCCGGTGGCGTGGATGCTCGCGCTCGGCCCGCCGATCGTCCTCTTCTGGCTGCGCGCGGTGGCCGCCCGCGAAGCCGTCGCGCTCGCCCTCGGCGCTGTGGTGGTGCTCAGCTCGATCGGCGGCTTCACCAAGGCCGAGACCGAGCGGATCTGGCTGTTCTTCGTGCCGTTCGCGTGTGTGGCGGCGGCGGCGGTGCTGCCGCGGCGCTGGCTCGTCCCGGTCCTCGCCGCGCTCGCCGCGCAGGCGTTCCTGATGCAGGTGCTGCTCGGGACGGCGTGGTGAGCGACCGGGTCGTCTTGGACCTCACGCGTTGGCCTGCGACAGCAGCCACAGGGCGATGCTCGTGAAGCCGACCATGACCGCCAGCAGCCAGTACTGCGACCGCACGGCGAGCTCGGGCTGGTCGTAGAGCACCAGCGCCCGGTCGTGGGCGAGGGTCAGGGCGGCGACGTGGCCGACCACGATCAGCGCGACCTGGGTGTACCAGACCGCCGTCGCCCCGATCACCCCGTAGTCGATCGCGCCCCCCGCTGTGCCGAGCAGGTCGGCGCCGCGGCCGAGCGGATCGGAGAGGAGCGGGATGAATGCCTGGCCCTGGAAGATGAGCAGCGTCAGATAATGCGCTGCCACGTACACGAGCGCGATCGGCACGAGCGAGTGGGCAAAGGCGCGCGCGAGCCGAGCGGTCGTGAAGCCGCCGCCCACGGTTCGCGCTCCCGCGACCCCGAGCCGGTAGAGGCCAAAGACCAGCCCGATGGCGCCCAGCAGCCCGACCGTCGAGGCGATCTCGACCGCTGCGCCCCGGGCGAGCCCGAGCGACTCGAAGAAGTCGGTCAGGCCCGGGACGATTCCCGCCCACAGCGCTCCCTCGGAGGCGCCGTCGAAGCTCACCCCCCCGATCACGACCGCGAGCAGGGCGACCGTCCCGGGCAGACTGGGGTCGAAGCTCGTGAGCCCTGACAGCGGCCGCCGCAGCCCGACCTCGCGCTCGCGGCGCTCGAAGGGGGAGATCCGCGAGAATAGGTTGAAGTAGACCGAGAACGCCTCGCCGCGGCCGATCCAAGCCTCGACTCCGTAGAGGGCCATGCCGACGCCGGTCAGCAGCGAGTACACGAGTGCGGCGAGCGCGACGTTGCGCGGGAGGTCGCCGTCCTGGGCGGCGAGCTCGAGCCACGTGAAGGCGAGCAGGCCGACGACCGCCGGCCAGCGGCCGAGCCGCTCGGGGTAGCGCAACGGTGCGGTCAGCGGCTCACCCGCGGCCTTCGAGGCCACCCAGCCGACCGCCCGTCCCGCCGCCCGCCACGGGTTGAAGGCTGAGAAGACGTCGCCGAAGACCACGCTGACCGGCACGAGCGCGACCCAGAAGACCACAAACACGAAGGTCGGTGCGAGGTTATCGGTGGTGAGCTGGTTGCCGGCTGCGCCACTCCAGACCACGAGCAGCAGCAGGGCCACCCCGATCGCGCCGCAGACGATCTCCACCGGCCGGCTGCCGAGCGCACGACCCGCGCCGCCGGGGAGCGTCCGCCACGAGTCCCCCTCGAGCTTCGGCTCGGGCCACAGCGCGGCGAGGCCGACGAACGAGACGATCAGTACGATCGCCGCCCCCCAGCCGAACAGCCAGGCGGGGATCGGCAGGTCGGCCCGCCCCCCGAGCCCGTGCGCGAGGGCGGGCTCGGCGAGGGCCGCCGCCGCGATCACGGACGCGGCGAGGAGCGTGGCCGTCCGTCTCACGGCTCGACCCGCAGGTTGGCGAGCAGCGTCCCGTCCGAGTGGGCCTCGACCTCGAACACGCCCTCGAGCCGCGCCGGGAACCGCGCGCGCTCGACCTTGCCGGGCTCGACGTCGACGTAGCGGTCGTAGCCGTGGATGTGGATCTCCTCGGCTCGGTCCGAGCGCACGGCGAGCCGCACCGTCTCACCCGACTGAACGGTGATGTCCCGGGCTCCCCCGACGGGCTTTCCGTCCTCGAAGCGGATCGCCTCGTACGCCGGCTTCGGCGGAGCCGGAGGCCGCTCGGCGCGCCCGCTCCCGCGTGGCGACTGACTCGTCGGCTGGGTCCGCTCGGTCGGGCTCGACCGCCGGGCGTCGTCGGCCTCCTCGGAGCCGGGACCAAGCACGACGACGGCGACGATCGCGATGGCTGCCGCCACCGCCAGGAATGCAAGGCGTTGACCTCGCGACATGTGGACTCCTTCGGTCGGTGGCGCGAACCCCTTCGGGGCCGCGCGGGAAACATGGCCGGCTAGACGAAGGAGGGCCGGGGCGGGGCCCGACCGGCGAGATGACGGGCGAGCGGCGCGCTCGCGAAGGCAAGGGCGGGGCGCGGTCGCCCCTCGCGCCGCTGCGGCCACGAGCGCGGACAGGCGCGCCGGCGTCGCGCGGCGCGGCCGATCGCCGCGCTGGCTCCGCGCAGCAGCAGCGCGATCAGGGCGCCGACGGCGAGCGCGAGCAGCAGGGCCGCCCAGCCGCCCTCGCCGAAGACGCCCGCCAGCCCGCCGGGGTGGCCCGCGTGGAGCAGCGCCTCGAGCGACTCCTGGCCCACGTAGGCGGCCACGAGGATCATGCTCGCGGCCGCCCAGGTGGTGGCGAGTCGCGGCCGCCGTGCCTCCGACCGCCCGGTGCGCCGCGCGGTCAGCAGTGCGGCGGCGAAGCGCCCGCAGGCGGCGGCCAGCACCGCGGCGACGAGCGGCCCCGCGAGCGACAGATACTCGTGCCCGTGGGCCACCGACGCCGCATCGGCGCGGTCGCCGTAGCCGGCGAGGTAGCGCAACTCGTGGACGGCGAGAACGCCGGCGGCGAGCAGCGCCGCGCTGCGTCCCTTGGGCATGCTCTCCATGCTAGTAGTCGAGCTCATTCGCTTCACGAGCCCCCGCCCGCTCCCTGGGGCGTGTGGTCAGGCGAGCAGCCGGTGGACGATGTCGCTGATCGAGATGACCCCTGCTGTCCCGTTTCGGTCCACCACGACGGTGTGCTCGAAGCCGCCCTGGGTCATCGCATCGGCGGCCTGCTTGAGCGACCAGTCCGGCGCCGAGAACGTCATCCGTTGCGAGAGGTGGTCCGCGACCTGGGCGGTCCCGGGATCGTGACCGGCTGCGGCGACCTCGAGAACGTCGCGGTCGGTCACGAGGCCGGGGGCCGACTTCGGCTTGGCCGCAGCGACGACCGCCGCGCCCAGACCGCGCTCGACCATCCGGCGCGCCGCCTCCCGGACCGTCTCCGTGCCCTCGACCTCCAAGAAGTCGCGGCGCATCGCCTCACTGATCTGGACGGTCAGGTCACGCGAGCGCTCGCTGGTCCAGGAGCGCATGATGTCGAGTATGGAGAGGAGCCCGACGGGGTCGCCGTCGGCGACGACGAGGTGACGAAAGCCTCCCCGGTCCATCGCCTCGGCCGCCCGCTCGAGCGGCCAGTCGGGTGCCGCCGAGGTCGCCTCGGGCGTGAAGTGATCGGCCACCCGAGTCCGCCTCGGGTCGTCGCCCGCGCCCACCACCTCGACGACGTCGCGCTCGGTGAGGATGCCGGGAGCCGAGCCGGGCGAGTCCGCCTCGACGATCGCCGAGCCGACCCAGCGTTCGATCATCCGCCGCGCCACCTCTCCGAGCTCCTCCTCCGCTCGCGTGGTGAGGAAGTCGCGGGTCATCGCCTCAGCGACGCGCAAGCCGCTTCCTCCGCCTTCGGCCCGGCAGGCGCCCCTCGGCCCCCGCCCAATCGTGGTCACCGGCGAGGACGACGCCGTAGAGCACGTGGTCGACGGCGAACATCAGCCGCTCGATCGGCCTGATCCTCCTCGCCTGGTCGAGACCGAGGACAGGGGCGACGCTGAGCTCGAAGCCGATCCAGGTCGCGAGGCCATAGCCGAACCCCACCCACTTGTGACGGCGCATCGAGGGCGGCAGGCGGGTGAAGGCGGCGCCGCCCACCGCGCCGTAGAACCAATGGGCGAGCTCCACCAACGCGACCTGGCGCGTCGCCAGGAAGAACGCGAGGCGCGGTTTGCGGACCACCACCCCGAAGGCCCGCTGCTTGAGGATGGCGTCGGGCGGCGTCTGGTCGACGAGGCCGAGCCCGGTTGTGACCTGCCGCAGGGCGGTCATCGTCATAGCCGCCAGGGTGCCACGGCCCACGCCCGCCAGGATCCGCTCGCCCCCTCCGACGGTGGGCAGGCCCGCTAGGGTCACGCGCCCCGGACGACCGTCACGGTCCGTGCGCCCTGATGTTTCTCTTGGCCACGTCGCCGCCGAGCAGCCCGAAGAGAATCGCGCCGAGTCCGGACCCGAGGTGGAGGAAGTTGTCGGAGGCGAAGATCCCGTCGATCGACAGCAGATCGCCCACGTTGTTGGTGAACCCGAGCGCGGCCGCGAGCAGGTAGACCAGTCCGCCGCCGATCAGAACGCCCTGGGTGATCGCGGGGTAGCTCACGAGCGAGACGCAGATCAGGATCAACCCGATGCCGAGGTGGACGATGTTGTGGAAGCCGTTCAGGTCGAACCCGAGCAGGTCCTCGCGAGTGTCGACCACCCAGCCGGTGAACCCCGTGACGAGAAAGCCGACCAAGCCGACGACCAGGTACAGGATCCCGACGACTAGGGCGCCCAGCTGCGCCGGGTGCGACAGCGCCGTCTCCCGCAAACGCGTCACCGCCTTCCCACCAGGCCCTCCGCCTTCTGCGCCACGCCCGGGAGGTCCCCGGCCAGCTCGTCGAGGCTCGCGTTGACGTCGGCCGCGCCCCTTCCCAGCTCAGCGAGCCGTCCTTCCAGCGCCTGAACGATCGCGCTCACCCGCTGGAGGCCGGCGCCAAGCGACCGAAGCTGGCTCGTGAGCAGGAGCAGGAAGATCGCGAGCACGGCGACGAGCGCGACGATCTCGACCGCGGTCAGGACTATGTGGAGCGTTGCGTCCATCGCCCCAGCATGTCGTCTTGAAGCTTGATCTCGGTGTGCAGCTCGCGGAGGCTCGCAGCCGTCGCCGGCAGGTCGTCGCCCGGGGTGTCCCGCTCGACCCCCTCGGCGATCTCCTGGAGCGCGGCGACGCCCGTCACCACGTCGTTGAGCAGCCGCGACAGGAACGTGAGGAGCACGATCACCACCGCGACCACGACGAGGCCGATCACGAGCGCGATCCACCAGAAGGTCGCCTGCTCGGAGCTCAGCACGGTCGCCAGGCCGGAGTAGAGCGCCGGCATGGTCAGCCGATCCTCTCCAGCGAGCCCCGGGCCGAGCGCGCTCCCGCGAGTGCGACCCGTGCCGCGTCGCTCGCTCGCTCGAGGCGAGAGAGCGGAGCCATGCCCTCCCGGGCGGACTCGAGCGCGTCGAGCGCCTCGCCGGCTCCGTCGCTGATCCGGGAGGCGTAGAGGAGCAGGGCGGCCACCACGGCAACGACGACGACCACGACGACGAAGCCGATCACCAGGCCGGCCCACCAGCCGGTGTGGAGACTTCCAGCCATGTGCGAGGCCACGACCACCAGCAAACTCCCCTCTTCCCTCGTGGTGAGGCCGCGGTACCGAGCCGGCACGATGCAACCGACGAGGCAACTGCGACCACAACGCCGATGATTGTGGCACAATGTCGCCAAGAAGGGCTTAGGGGGAACTGCGAGGGATGTTTTCGAACGGAGGAAGCGCCGTGCAGGATCGGGGTCGTCGAGGGGGGGCAGAATGGGTGGTGTGACCGGCTTTCGGGTCACGAACGCGGTAATCGTGCTCGTCGTCCTGGTGGCGGCGGGGATCGCCGCGTGGCAGCTCGCGCGGATCGTCTCCGTGGCCCAGTCGATCAGCCTCAAGGCGAAGAACATCTCGCAGTCCGGCCGGGGGATCAACATCTCCACCGACTCGGTGATCCAGCTCACCCGGACCAACCGCACGGCCAAGTCGATCCTGCGGTCCGCCGAGCCGCTGGAGCCCAAGCTCGACCGGATCGTGGGCGAGGCCAGGGGCATCGACGGCCTCGCCGGATCGATCGACGTCTCGGCGGGCGAGATCGACAGTACCGCCGACACGATCAACGCCTCGGCGCGGCAGATCAACGACACGGCCGGCACGATCAACTCGACGGCCGGCGACATCAACCTGACCGCCGGCGCCATCAACGGGACGGCCGGCGCCATCTTGCTCGAAGCCGGGGACATCAACGCGACCGCGGGCGCGATCAACAACACGGCCGGCGACATCCGGGGCATCGCGCGCGGCATCGACTCCGACGCCGGAGGGATCCTCCGAGAGGCCATCCAGATCGACCGCGACGTCTTCCTGATCAACTTCTACCTCAACGGCTCGATCGACCTGGCGGGGCTGATCAAGGACGACACGGGCAACATCGTCCGTCAGGGCAAGGCCGCGCAGGACACCTCCTCCTGCATCGAACGGAAGGTGACGGTCGGCGACGGGGCGACGAGAGACTGCCGGGGCGCGGGCAACGGGCCGAACGGAGACGCGGATGGCTCCGCACCGCTCGGCCGCCGGGGCGGGCCCGGGCCGATGGGAGAGGGGTAAACCATGCAGCCGAGTACGACCGCGCTGAGGTGGATGTGGATCTGGATCACGGTCGCCGTGCTGGTCGTGCTCGTGGTCATCGGCTTCCTGTTCGGCATCAACCGCGCCCTCGCGTCGATCGACGGCGCGCTCCAGGAGGCCGACACCGCGGTCGCCGGCGCCGGCGGCGACGTCAAGCCGCTGCCCGCCCACATCCAGGACATCAACTCGAACCTGACCGAGATCGACACGGCGCTCAAGCCGATCTCGGGGCAGGCGAGCACGATCCGCGGCGAGCTCGGCTCGATCCGGGGCTCGCTGGGGAGCGTCGACTCGTCGCTGATCAGCACGTCGAGCTCGCTGATCGATACGTCGGGGTCGCTCATCGACACCTCGAACTCGCTCGTCGACACCTCGAACTCGCTCGTCGACACCTCCGGCAAGCTCATCACGGTCGAGGGAACGCTCAATCGCACCCACGCCTCGCTCGTCGACACCGACGCCTCGCTCGAAAACACCTCGGGCACGCTCGCGAACGTGACCGGGGGTCTGCGGAGCATCAAGGGCAAGACCGGCCGCATCGAGCGCGAGCTCATAACCGCCCAGTCCGTCAACAGTCACGGCACCAACGCCATCTGGCGACGCGTCCGCACGCTCAACGGCGGGCGATTCTCCGGCCCCGAATTCTCCAACGCCGACGGGAACCGCAAGGGCCTGAGGTTCGTCGAGGCGGACGCGGACAAGATTCGCGGCGCGCTCTTCCCGGTGAACCAGCACCTGACCAGCATCTGCGAGCAGCTTCCCCGGGACACGGGTGAGTTGCTGGTTGCGCTCGAGGGGCTCGACCTCGGCGCCCCGGATTTGGGAGCCACCGTCGGGGCGCTACTCACGGATGGTGGCCTCGATTTGAGCCGCGGCGGGCCCTGTTAGCGGATGCGGGCGGTACGCGGGAAACGGGGACTCGCGCCGGCGCTCCTCGTCGTGGTCATCGCGTGGGCGCTCGCGTCCGTGCTCATGCTCACCGGGACCCTCCTCGCCGCCCAGCAGATCGAAAGCGACCTCAAGGGATCGATCGTGGGCAGCACCTCGGGGATCGACAAGGACCTCGACTCGGTTCGCCTCGCGGCCGAGACGACCAGGATCTCCACGGACATCCTGACCGCGGCCGAGCCCCTGGTCGGTCAGCTCGACCAGGTGACCGTGTCGGCGCGCAGCATCGATCGCGAGGCCCGCTCGATCCTCGACACCGCCGAGTCCATCAACGACGACGCCGTGCAGATCAACGCCACCGCCGGGTCGATCAACTCCACGGTCAAATCGATCAACACCACCGCGCGCTCGATCAACGTCAACGTCGCCTCGATTCTGGGTACGGCCCGGGGGATCGAGTCGACGGCCGACGCGATCAACGCCAACGCCCGCTCGATCAACGGTCGGGTCCGCAACATCAACGGCTCGGTCGGCTCGATCAACGGGCGGCTCGGAGGGACGCTGAACGAGGCGCGGACGATCGACTTGGGTGTAGCCGGCATCAACCGCCGCGCGAGCGCCGCAATCAGCGGTGTGAGCGCGATCAAGGGCGACTTCGAAGACATCATCGACGTGGTCGGCCAGCCGATCCACAGCCCGGATGGCGACGGCGGCAGGAGCGTGCACGGGCACGCCAACGCGATCGACTGCCGGACGGAGCCCCTGCGGGATCTGCTGCCGGGTCCGCCCGGTCCGAGTAGCTGCAACAGGGACTGACGGCCCCGGTCCCGCTCCCGCCCTTTCGGCGGGCGAAGGCGACCCCGTCAGCGCTCGACAGTGCGGAACGCGGCGGGGTGACGCGGTCGAAGGTGATTGCCTAGCGGCGGAAGTCGTCGGCCGGCAGAGCCTGGAAGACGAGCGTTGATCATGGTGCTCCCCCGGAACAGGAAGTGGGGAGTGCGCTCCGCGGTGGCCCGAGGCGGCCCCCGGAAGGAGTTAGTAGTAGAACCAGGCGTGCAGGCCGCCGAGCTCGATGCGGCCTGACTCGGCGAGCAGCCGCCGCACCTGCTTCCCCCTGATCGGCGAGCCGCTTCGCCGCGGGCAGTTCACGCGGCTGAACATCGAACGCGACCGGCCGTGCTGCATCCGTGGTCGGGTCGCAGCTTCTGCAACCGGATAGCCCGTCTCGCTGCCGGTCTCGCCCGATGTGCCTCGGCGAAGGCGAGGCCCCGGTCAGCGCGGGGCGGCGCGAAACGTGCCGGCGATGCGGTCGAAGCTCCTCGCGTAGCGGCGGAACTCGTCGGCCGGCCGAGCCTGGAAGACGAGCGTGATCATGGTGCTCCCCTGGAACAGGAAGTAGTGGGAGTGCACTCCGAGGCGCCCCGAGCGGTCCCGGAAGGAGTAGAAGTAGAACCAGCCGGGCAGGCCCCCGAGCTCGATGCGCCGTGACTCGCCAAGCAGCGTTACCTGCTTCCCCGAGGCCACGATCGAATCGGTGAGCCGCTTCACCGCGGGCAGCCCGCGCGGCCCCACCTCGAACGCGAGCGGGACCGACCGGACGAGCAGCGACGCGGCGCGACCCTTGGTCACGAGCAGTTCGACGTCGCCGCTGCGGCCGACCGCCGCCCAATCCGCCGGGTAGGCGAGCGAGAACCGACCCTGCTCCTCGCGGAAGCCGACGAAGCCCGGCGGGATCCCGCCTGCCGTCGGCGCCGCTTGCTGCTGTGGCGAGGCCGGCCGCGGCACGCCCGAGCCGACGCGCTCGCCCGCGGCGCCTCCGATGGTCAGGCCGATACCCACGGCCACCGCTGCGGCCACGAGGGCGGCGATGATGAGCCAGCGGCGGGTGAGGAACCGGCGAGGGCCGTCCGTCAACGGACTGCTCGGCGTCGCCGAATCAGGATCTGATGACGCCGTCGGCGCCGGAGGGACCGGCGCCGGACGGACGCGGCGTCTCTCCTGCGCCGGCGAACCGCCCGAGCGAGCCGCGCACCCGCCGAAGCTCGACCTCAAGTGCCCCGACGGTGGCCTCGATCGGCTCGGTGCCGGCCGCGACCTCCCTCAGGGCCGCGATGACCGTCCCCAGCCTCGAGTTGACGCGCCGCAGGATTATGGCCAGGGTGATCAAGTAGCCCGCGAGCACCAAGATGGTGGCCACGGCGGCGGCGATGCTGACGATGGCGACGGCTTCCAAGGGTCTGTCCCGCCTTTACACTAGCCGGTCGAGGGCGCTGCCGTAGCGCTCGAGCTCGGTGGCGACCCTCTTCGCCCGCTCCGCCGTCCGCCCGAGCTCGTTGTGCAGCCCGCCGACGCCCGGCGGGAGCGCCTTTCCCGCCTCGGCCATCTCGTCGGCGTGGCGGCTTACCTCCAGCGCGGCCCGCAGCAACAGCGTCAGGAGCACCACGACGATGGGAACGACCACCAGCACGTATGCGGCGTTCGAGATCCACCACACGGTCATGGTCCGCTCCCCCTCACTCCGGCCGTCGCGACCGAGCTGAGCCGCCCGCAGGCCACGGGCAGGTCCGGCCGGTACTTTCCGTCCGTCGAGTCGCCCCGCAGGACGAGGGCACGGGTGTCGAGCGGCGCGAGCCGGTCCGGGTCGACGTTGAACGTCAGCCGGTACTTGAGGCGGCCGTCAGATTCGACTGTGGGAAAGGGCTCGAGCCTGTACAGGCGAGGGCCGTATTCGCTCGCGCCCTCCTCCCATCCGAGCAGGCCGTCGTCGCCCGACGCCTCGGACGGGCACTCCGCCGCCCGCCGCTCCCCGAGAAAGCCGTGGACGGCCTGCCCGTGGATCCGCTTGGGCGCGAGGCCGTCGGCCTCGATCGTAACCGTGAGGTGCTCGCCCTCGCGCGCGAGTCTCGCGCGCCCCTCCACTCCCGAGTCGTTGAGCGGTTGCAGCTCGGCGGAGTAGCGCTCGGCGTCGGTAACGCCCGGCTGCTCGCCGCAGGCCGAAACGGCGACCGCGGCCACGGCCACGACGATCGGCGGCATCCTCCACATCTCTCTGCGAGCTTCGGCGAACATCCCTCGCTGCGAATCTTCCCACATCTGCGTCCGAGTGGTCGAACCACGCGTCGAGGACTTTGGCGCGCAGGCAGCTTGCAGCCACCAGCGCGCTCTGATATGAATTCCGGCTGGAAAGAAGCTGCACTCGGTCGGAGGCGAACGGCGCCGAGGGCCGGTGTGGGGAGCGGGAGCGATTTGCACGATGTGTCTGGCCATTCCAGGTCAACTCGTCGACTTGGTCGACGAAGAGAAGCGGTTGGCTCGTGTCGACGTTGCCGGCGTGCGCCGGACGGTCAACGTCGGACTCCTCGACGGGGATGACGGCGGAGGAGCCGCTCCCGGGGACTGGGTCCTGATCCACGTCGGCTTCGCGATGTCGAAGATCGACGAGGAGGAGGCTCGCGCGACGCTCGAGCTGCTCGAGGGCATGGGGGCGGACTACGAGCAGGAGCTCGAGGAGCTCAAGGCGAGCGCGATCGAGTGATCGAGTCACCCCCCCGAGCCGAGGAGACCCTGCCGGCCTGCCTCCCCGATGTGGGCTGCATCACATGCGGGGACGAGGGCATCGAGATGCGCGCGCTCAAGGTCGATGCGGGCAGCGGGCTCGCGGTCTGCGTCGACCCGGGCGGATCGACGAGCGAGGTCGACCTCGGAATCGTGACCGGGATCGCTCCGGGCGACGCCCTGCTCGTCCACGCCGGCGTCGCCCTGGCGCGCCTCGAGGCCGAGGCGGTCGCCCGATGAGGTTCGTCGACGAGTACCGCGACGCCGAGCTCGGCCAGGTCCTGGCCGGGGAGATCCTCGCCACGGTCGAGCCCGGCCGCCACTACAAGATCATGGAGGTCTGCGGGGGCCACACCCACTCGATCTACAAGTACGGGATCGACGACCTCCTGCCCGCCAACGTCGAGCTCGTGCACGGTCCGGGATGTCCGGTGTGCGTGATCCCGATGGGCCGCGTCGACGACGGCATCGCGCTGGCCCGCGAGCCGAGCGTGATCCTGACCTGCTTCGGCGACATGATGCGGATCCCGGGCTCGGACGGCTCGTTCCTCGACGCCAAGGCCGAGGGGGCCGACATCCGGATGGTCTACTCGCCGCTCGACGCGCTGCGGATCGCGCGCGAGAACCCCGACCGCGAGGTCGTCTTCTACGCGATCGGCTTCGAGACCACCGCGCCCTCGACGGCGCTGACCCTCAAGCGCGCCAAGGCCGAGGGGATCCGGAACTTCTCGTGCATGTGCAGCCACGTGACGATCGTGCCGCCGCTGCGCGCGCTGCTCGACTCCCCAGACCTGCGCCTCGACGGCTTCATCGGGCCGGGCCACGTCTCCACGGTCGTCGGCGCGCGCCCCTTCGAGTTCATTCCCGCGAGCTACGACAAGCCGGTCGTGGTCGCGGGGTTCGAGCCGCTCGACGTGCTGCAGTCGATCCACATGATCCTGCGCCAGCTCGTCGAGGATCGCTGCGAGGTCGAGAACCAATACGCTCGGGTCGTCCCCTACGACGGCAACGTCCAGGCGCTCAAGGTCCTGTCCGAGGTGTTCGAGCTGCGCCCGCACTTCGAGTGGCGCGGCCTGGGCTTCATCTCGCAGAGCGCGCTGAGGCTCTCCGACGCCTACGCCGACTTCGACGCCGAGCAGCGGTTCGCGGTGCCTGGGGTGCGCGTGGCCGACCCCAAGGCGTGCCAGTGCGGCGAGGTGCTCAAGGGCGTGATCAAGCCCTGGGAGTGCAAGGTGTTCGGCACGGCGTGCACGCCTGAGCGTCCGATCGGGACGTGCATGGTCTCGCCCGAGGGAGCCTGCGCGGCCTATTACAACTACGGGCGCTTCGCGCGCGAGCGGGAGGTGGTGTGAGCGTGGCCCTCGAGCCCGCCGCCGCCGCGCCGCCGTCGGACCGCGAGGAGAAGATCCTCGGGATCATCGAGACGGCGCGCGCGAAGCAGGCCAAGTTCCGCGACTCCCACATCACTATGGCCCACGGCGCGGGCGGCAAGGCGACGCAGTCGCTGATCGAGGGGCTGTTCGTGCCCGCCTTTGCGTCGCAGACGCTGAGGGCCATGGGCGACGCCGGCGCCGTCTCGGTGGACGACCTCGAGCTCGCGCTCACCACCGACTCCTTCGTTGTCAAGCCGATCCGCTTTCCCGGCGGGTCGATCGGAGAGCTCGCGGTCAACGGCACGGTCAACGACCTTGCCATGGCGGGCGCCCGCCCGCTCGCGCTCAGCCTGTCGCTGATCCTCGAGGAGGGCCTCGCCTCCGACGACCTGCGCGCCGAGGTCGAGGCCATCGCGCACGCCGCCGCCGTGGCTGACGTGGAGATAGTGGCCGGCGACACGAAGGTCGTCGAGCGCGGCCACGCCGACGCGATGTACGTCTGCACGACCGGCATCGGACGGCGCGACCCTCGCGCTCGGCTCTCTACCGACGCCCTGCGACCGGGCGACCGCATCCTCGTCTCGGGGACGATCGGCGAGCACGGCACGGCGATCATGCTCGCCCGCGGCGACCTCGGGCTCGACGCCGAGATCGAGTCCGACACGCGCTCGCTGTGGCCCGCCGTCGACGCGCTGCTCGACGCCGTCGGGCCCTCTCTTCGCTGCCTGCGCGACGCCACGCGCGGGGGCGTGGCGTCGGTGCTCAACGAGCTCGCGCGCGCCTCGAGCGTGGCCATGATCGTCCGCGAGGCCGATGTCCCGGTGACCCCCGAGGTCGGCGGCGCCTCCGAGCTGCTCGGCATCGACCCGATGTACGTTGCCAACGAGGGCAAGCTCGTCGCCTTCGTGGCGCCCGAGGCCGCCGCCGACGCGCTTGCCGCACTGCGTTGCGTACCAGGCGGCGAGGGCGCGGCCGACATCGGCGAGGTCAAGACCGAGCCGCCCGGGATGGTCCTGGTCGCGACGGGTTTTGGCGGCAAACGGGTAATGGACCAGTTGGTAGGCGATCCGCTGCCGCGGATCTGTTGAGGAGGGAACGTGCACGAGCTTTCGATAGCGGAGTCGGTGGTGCAGGTGGCAAGCCGCCACGCTGCCGGCCGCCCGGTGTCGAAGGTCACGGTGAAGGTCGGGCACCTGCGTCAGGTGGTTCCGTCGGCTCTCGAGTTCGCGTTCGAGCTCGTGGCCGAAGGCACGGCAGTGGCGGGCGCGGAGCTCGAGCTCGAGGAGGTCCCGGCGGCCGGGATCTGCCGGGACTGCGGGGTCGAGAGCGTGCTCGACGGGTTCCCGCTAGTGTGCCGCAGGTGTGACGGGCTCGACATGCAGGTCACGCGCGGGGAGGAGCTGCTCGTGGACTCACTTGAGATCGAGGACGAACTGGCTTTGGCGACGACGAGGGGAGCATGACCATGGAAGCGCACGCTCCGGGCGTGGACGAGGTTCACATCCTGTGGATCTCCGAGGGAATGAGCTGCGACGGGGACTCGGTCGGCGTGACCGCGGCCGGGTCGCCGAGCATCGAGGACGTCATCCTGGGCGCGATCCCGGGGCTGCCCAAGGTGCACCTGCACAACAAGGTCCTGTCCCCGACGCTCGGGGGCGACGAGTTCATCAAGCCGTTCTTCCAGGCGGCCAACGACGAGCTCGACGCGGCGTACGTGCTCGTCATCGAGGGCTCGATCCCGAACGAGAACATCAACGGCGAGGGCTACTGGACCTCGTTCGGCAACGACCCGGCCACCGGTGAGCCGCTCACGATCAACTGGTGGATCGACCAGCTCGCGCCCAAGGCGTGGGGCGTGATCGCCGCCGGCACGTGCGCGGCCTACGGCGGCATCCATGCCATGGCGGGCAATCCGACCGGCTGCATGGGCCTAGCCGACTACCTGGGCTGGGACTTCCGCTCCGCGGGCGGGCTGCCGATCGTCAACGTCCCGGGCTGTCCGATCCAGCCGGAGAACTTCATGGAGGTGGTCACGTGGCTGCTCTACCAGGCGGCGGGGCTCGCCCCGGTCATCCCGCTCGACGAGGCGCTGCGGCCGCAATGGATCTTCTCGAAGACCGTCCATGAGGGCTGTGACCGCGCCGGTTACTACGAGCAGGGCGACTTCGCGCAGGACTACAACTCGCCGAAGTGTCTGGTGAAGGTCGGCTGCTGGGGCCCCGTCGTCAACTGCAACGTGCCCAAGCGCGGCTGGCAGAACGGCGTCGGAGGCTGCCCCAACGTCGGCGGGATCTGCATCGGCTGCACGATGCCCGGGTTCCCCGACAAGTTCATGCCGTTCATGGACGCACCTCCTGGCGGCAGCGTCTCGTCCGCGGCCACGAGGGCCTACGGGTCGGCGATCCGCAAGATGCGCAGCATCACCAACAAGACGGTGAACAAGGAGCCGAGTTGGCGCCACAACCGTCCTGAGCTCACGACCGGCTACGAGCCGCGGCACATGAACTGAGGCCCAAGGGCCCGACGACACCTACGAGGAAGGAAGCACTGAGATGGCCATACAAGAAAGAGTCGAGCCACAGGCCGGCAATATCGTTGACATGTCGTGGGATCCGATCACGCGGATCGTCGGCAACCTCGGGATCTACACGAAGATCGACTTCGACAACCAAGAGGTGGTGTCGTGCAAGTCGACGTCCTCGATCTTCCGGGGCTACAGCGTGTTCATGAAGGGCAAGGACCCCCGTGACGCGCACTTCATCACCAGCCGTATCTGCGGCATCTGCGGCGACAACCACGCCGTCTGCTCGACCTACGCGCAGAACATGGCCTACGGGGTGAAGCCGCCGCCGCTCGCAGAGTGGATCGTCAACCTCGGTGAGGCTGCGGAGTACATCTTCGACCACACCATCTTCCAGGACAACCTGGTGTTCGTGGACTTCTGCGAGCAGATGGTGCGCGACACCAACCCGAGCGTGATGGACAAGGCCGAGCAGACCCCGGCCCCGCACGCCGAGATGCACGGCTACCGGACGATCGCCGACATCATGCGCGCGTTCAACCCGTTCACGGGCGAGGTCTACAAGGAGGCGCTCCAGGTCAGCCGGACGACCCGGGAGATGATCTGCCTGATGGAGGGGCGCCACGTGCACCCCTCGACGATCTACCCGGGCGGGGTGGGCACGGTGGCGACGCCGACGCTGTTCACCGACTACCTGAGCCGGCTCCTGCGCTGTATCGACTTCATCAAGAAGGGTGTCGCCATGAACGACGACATCTTCGACTTCTGGTATGAGGCGATACCGGGCTACGAGGCGGTCGGGCAACGGCGGATCATACTCGGCAGCTGGGGCGCCTTCCAGGACCCCGATGTCGTCTCCTACGCCTACGAGAACATGGAGACCGCCGGCAACGCGATGTTCGTGACGCCGGGCGTGATCGTTGACGGCGAGCTGCTCAATCACAGCCTGCTCGACATCAACCTCAACATGCGCATCGAGCTCGGGAGCTCGTACTACGAGGACTGGGTCAACGAGGAGAGGTTCGTCACGAACGACCCGCTCGGCAACCCGATCGACATGCGCCATCCGTGGAACCAGACCACGATCCCGAAGCCCCAGAAGCGAGACCTGAACGGCGGGAACTACTCCTGGGTGATGTGCCCGCGCTGGCTCGACCAGCGCACGGGCGAGCGCCTCGCGCTCGACACCGGCGGCGGCGCGCTCGCGCGCCTGTGGGTCACGGCGCTGGCGGGGATGGTGGACACCCCGTTCGTCAAGGCCACCGACGGCCAGAGCGTCCAGATCCACCTGCCCCAGACCCCCATGACGCCCGAGCAGACGGTCGAGTGGCGGCCGCCGATTCCGGCCCGAGGGTCAAACGCGATCGAGCGCAACCGGGCGCGGATGTACTTCGTTGCGTACGCAGCGGGGATGGCGCTCCACTTCGTGAACAAGGGGCTCGAGGAGGTGCGCGCCGGGCGGACCAAGGTGTTCGAGGACTTCGACGTCCCAGACGAGGCGATCGGCTGCGGCTTCCACGAGGCCGTGCGCGGCGTGCTGTCCCACCACATGGTGATCCGGGACGGGAAGATCGCCAACTACCACCCCTACCCGCCGACGCCGTGGAACGGGAGCCCGACGGACTCCTACGGCACGCCCGGGCCCTACGAGGACGCGGTCGCAGGCATGCCGATCTTCGAGGAGAACGGCCGGGACTCGTTCCGTGGCATCGACATCATGCGCGCGGTGCGGAGCTTCGACCCGTGCCTGCCGTGCGGTGTGCACATGTACCTGGGCGAGGGCAAGGAGCTCAAGAGGGTGCACTCGCCGATGTTCGGCGAGCAGGCCGGCTGAGGCGAGACGGTGGAGGACGAAGAGACGCGAGAGCAGGTCGCGAGGGTCGAGACCCTTCTCGAGGAGATCGAGGCGCTCCCGGATTCGGGAGCGCGCGACCGGGCCACCGAGATGGCGGCGGCGATGCTCGACCTGTACGGCGAGGGCTTGGCACGGGTGCTCGGTCACGCCATGGACGCAGGCGGCGAGGGCCTTGCCGAGGCCCTCGCCGACGACGAGCTCGTCTCGCACCTCCTGTTCGTCCACGACCTCCACCCCGTGTCGGTCGAGGAGAGGGTGCTGGGTGCGCTGCGCGAGGTACGTCCCTACCTCGAGTCACACGGGGGGGACGTGGAGCTCGTGGGGGTGGAGGAGGGGGTGGTCCGGCTGCGGCTCAACGGAAGCTGCGAGGGCTGCCCATCCTCGGCGATGACCCTCAAGCTGGCGATCGAGGACGCCATCCACAAGGCCGCGCCCGATGTCGCGGAGGTCGTGGCCGAAGGAGCGACGGAGGCCAAGACCACGGCGGAGCCCAAGTCCGACCTCATTCAGCTCGAGGTCTCTGACTCGCTCCGTGTCCAGCAGGTGCCGGCGCCGGCACCTGCCAACGGGGACGGGTGGGCGACGGCCGGGTCGCTACCCGAGCTCGGGGCCGAGAGCACGGTGGTCAAGCAGGTCGCCGGCGAGGGCGTGCTGTTCCTGAGGCTCGACGGCACTCCCTACGCCTACCGCCCGGAGTGCCCGGGCTGTCACGAGTCACTCGCTCAGGCGGCGCTCGAGGGCGGCGAGCTCGTCTGCTCGGAGTGCGGCAACCGCTACGACGCGCGACGGGCGGGCAGGTGCCTCGACGATCCGGAGCTCTATCTCGAGCCCGTGCCGCTGCTCACGACAGACGCGGGGCTCGTCAAGGTGGCCGTCGGGTCGGCGGTGGCGTGAGCCGATGAGCCCGACCCGGAACACGGTCGCCTCCTCGCGGCTGCGTCAACTGGCCCAGCGGCCTCCTCGGGAGGAGCTCAAGCAGGCTGCCGAGCAGGAGCAGGAGGTCTGCGAGCTGTGCGGCGCGCCCGTCCCGCCCGAGCATCGCCACATAGTCGACCTCTCGACGCGGTCGCTGCTGTGCGCGTGTCGCCCCTGCGGGCTCCTCTTCGACTCCAAGGCGGCCGCCGGAGGCCGCATGCGGCTCGTGCCCGACCGCCGCCTCCACATCGAGGAGTTCGAGCTCGACGAGGCGCTGTGGGCGGACCTGCGCATCCCGGTCGACATGGCGTTCTTCTTCGAGAGCACGCAGGCCGAGCGCGTCGTCGCCTTCTACCCCGGTCCCATGGGGGCTACCGAGTCGCAGCTCGAGCTTCGTGCTTGGGAGGGGCTCATGGCCGCCAATCCGGTTCTCGCCGAGCTCGACCCGGACGTCGAGGCGCTGCTCGTCAACCGCGCGCAGGGAGCCTCGGGACACTGGATCGTCCCGATCGACGAGTGTTACGACCTCGTTGGAGTAATCCGTACGCACTGGAATGGGCTGAATGGCGGTCAGAAGGTGTGGACGGAGATCGAGAGCTTCTTCGAGCGGCTCGCGCGGCGCGCGAAGAGCGTGGACCGGGAAGGTAGGAGGCAGCGACCAAGTCAGCCGGCAGCGTCCGCCGCCGGGAACGGAAAGGAGCCAGCATGACGAACAACCTGAAGACCGGTACGCCCGACGTGAAGCCGGGTCTGCCGTCGCACGTCAACGGGATCAAGCAGGGCAACTCGACGGGCAACTACGAGAAGCAGGCAGGACACCACAAGGATGGAACCTCGACAGCGGAGCGCTCGACCGGAGTCAACTCCGGGTTCCACGAGCCGATCGATCCGCGCATGCCGAACATTTCGCCGGCCTAGGGGTCGATGACCCTTCCCACCACCCCCGCTTCGGCGGCGGGCGCCGATCCCGCACCTGAGCTCGAGTTCGCCGTCGAGGGGGTGGAGCCGGTCAGGTACGCCGCCGTACCGACCCTTGGCTTCAGGCTGGCCGTCGAGCGGATCGACGGCGGCGCCGTCCGCTCGGTCGCGCTCAACGCGCAGATCCGGATCGCGGCTACCCGCCGCACCTACGCGCCCTCCGAGCAGGAGCGACTGCTCGAGATCTTCGGGCCGACCGAGCAGTGGAGCCGCAGCGTGCGGAGCCTGTTGTGGCTGAACGCGACGATGAACGTGCCGGCCTTCACCGGCCGCACGCTCTACGAGCTCCAGATTCCCTGCACCTACGACTTCGAGCTCACGTCGGCGCGGTACTTCGACGCCCTGGAGGGCGGGGAGATCCCGCTCGAGTTCCTCTTCGGCGGTAGCGTGTTCTACGCGGGCCCGGGCGGGGCACTGCGGGTCGCGTCGATCGCGTGGGACCGGGAGGCTGAGTTCCGGCTTCCAGTCGCCGTCTGGAGGGACATGATGGACCAGTTCTTCCCGGGGGCCGCGTGGATGCGCCTGGGCAAGGACAGCTTCGACCGGCTCTACGCCTACAAGGTGCGCCAGGCGCTCGCGAGCTGGGAGGACACCGTCGACTCGCTTCTGCACGAGGCGGGCGAGGACATCTAGTGGACCCCGTCCGCCAGATCGCCGACACCGTCCTCTACGAGGGCTACATCCTCTGGCCCTATACCCGGTCGGCGATGAAGAATCGCCAGCGCTGGACCTTCGGCGGGGTCTATCCGAAGGCCCACAGCGAGGGTCGCGAGGACGACCCCTGGACGATGCAGACCGAGTGCCTGGTCGAGGCCGAGGGTGAGGCGCGCGTCGAGGTGCGCGTGCGCTTCCTGCAGGTCGTCGAGCGACAGCTGCTCGCCGAGGCCGCCGGCGGACTCGAGCCGGTCGACGCGCTCGAGGTGGACGGGGACCTCCTGCTCTCGTGGGAGGAGGCGCGGGAGCGCGAGGTGGTCGCGCCGGAGGTTCAGGCGGGCGACGTCGAGTCGACTCGAACCATCGAGATCGACGTACCGGCGGCCAGCGAGCACGAGGAGCTCATCGACGCCGAGGGAACCCGCGTCGGAGCTGTGGTCCGGACCTGGCGTGCCCTGCACGGAGCGGTCGAGATCTCGAGCACGCCGCTGCGGTCGGGTGTCAGCCGGCTGACGGTCAGGATCTCGAACACGAGCCCGTGGCCGGGCGGCGACCGCGAGGACGCACTCAAGCAGACCTTCGCGTCGAGCCATACCGCCCTGCGGGTCGACGGGGGCGCCTTTGTATCGGTCACCGACCCGCCCGAGGAGCTGCGCGAGGAGGCGCAGGCCTGCCGCAACGAGGGGACCTGGCCCGTGCTCGTCAGCGATCCCGGTGACCGAACAACGATGCTCTCCTCGCCGATCATCCTCGAGGACCACCCGCAGATCGCGCCCGAGAGCCCCGGCGACCTCTTCGATGGCGGGGAGATCGACCAGCTGCTCACGCTCAGCATCCTCAGCATGACCGACGAGGAGAAGCGCGAGATGCGGGGCACCGACCCGCGCGCGCGAGAGATCCTGGAGCGCACCGAGGCGCTCTCGCCCGAGGAGCTGATGCGCCTGCACGGGACCATCCGCGAGTTCCAGTCGGCGCGTGGATCGTGATCGGGGGGGGCCAGGGCTGGGGGGAGGAGATCAGCGGTCGCGCGCCGAGGACCGTGACCGTCGACGGAATCGAGATCGGCCGCGGGAGCCGCGTGGTCGTGCGCCCGCGTCCCGGCGCCGACATCTTCGACCTCGCGCTCGCCGGCAAGATCGGGGTGGTCGACCGGCTCGTTCAGGATGTCGAGGGGGCGATCCAGGTGGCGCTCGTGCTGGAGGAGGACCCGGGTCGCGACCTCGGTGAGGCCCGCCAGCCCGGACACCGCTTCTTCTTCTCGGTCGAGGAGGTGGAGCCGCTCGCGCAAGCCGGTCAGCCATCGCCCGCCCGCGCGCACATCCTCGTGGCCGGGATCGGCAACGCCTTCCTCGGCGACGACGGCTTCGGGGTCGAGGTGGCGCGCCGCCTCGCCGACCGCGAGCTGCCGGCGGGAGTCGACGTCGCCGAGTTCGGCATCCGCGGCATGGACCTCGTCTACGCGCTCGGTGACGACTACGACGCCGCGGTGTTCGTCGACGCCGTGCCGCGCGGGAACGAGCCCGGCACGCTCTACGTGATCGAGCCGGAGGTCGACGAGAACGTGCTGAGCCTCGACACGCACGCGATGGATCCGGTCAAGGTGCTGCGCCTGGCGCGCGAGCTCGGACCGGTGCCGGAGCGGCTGCGGATCGTCGGATGCGAGCCGCTCACTAAGATGAGCGGCGACACGGCCGAGGAGCTCGTCGGCGAGCTCAGCGCGCCGGTTCAGGCGGCCGTCGACGGAGCGGTGGGGCTCGTCGAGTCGACCGTGAGCGAGCTGATCGAGTCAATGGAGCAAGTGCAAAGGAGAGTGGAGAGCTGATGGGCAAGATGTTTACGTTGATGCTCCTCGGGGGCATCGCAGCGCTGGCGTACAGCCAGAAGCCGGAGGTCGAGCGGTACCTGAACATGAGGAAGATGTAGGTGCACCGAACGAAGGTCAGGGTCGTCGAGGACGCGCTCGACGCCAACAACACGATCGCCCGCGCCAACCGCGCCGACTTCGACCGCGAGTCGGTGCGGGTGATCAACCTCATGAGCGCTCCGGGGGCGGGCAAGACGACCCTGCTCGAGCGCGCGCTCGCCGACCTCGACGGGGTCCGTGCGGGCGTGCTCGAAGGCGACGTGCAGGGAAGCATGGATGCCGACCGCCTCGCCGGACTGCACGTGCCGGTGGTGCAGATCAACACCGATGCCGGCTTTGGCGGCGAGTGTCACCTCGACGCGAACATGGTCCGCTCGGCCTTGGCGGCGCTGCCGCTGCCCGACATCGACATGCTTGTGATCGAGAACGTGGGCAACCTCGTCTGCCCGGCGGAGTTCCGGGTCGGCGAGGACGCCCGCGCGATGGTCACGTCGGTCACCGAGGGCGAGGACAAGCCGCTCAAGTACCCGCTGATGTTCCGGGCGTGTGAGCTCGTGGTCGTCAACAAGGTCGACCTGCTCCCCCACCTCGACTTCGACCTCGACCGCTTCCTCTACAACCTGGATGCGGTCAACCCGGGGGTCGAGCGGATGCTCGTGAGTGCCCGCACCGGTGAGGGTGTGGAGCAGTTCCGCGACTGGCTCGCGCGCGCGGGGGCGCCCGTGGAGGCCGTCGCCTGAGGCCTGTGCCGGCGGTCGATGCGCGCGCAGGGTCGCGGTCGCTCGCCGACCTGCTCGCCGAGCGCACGGAGGCCAACCGCAGCTTCTTCGCGGCCGAGGCCGAGCGGGTGGCTCGCCTGTGCCACCGTATGGCCGAGCGGTTCGCTCGCGGGGGGCGGCTCGTCGCCTTCGGTCGCGGGCCCGCAGCGCGCTCGGACGCTCGCCACGTCGCCGTCGAGTTCGTCCACCCGGTCATCGTCGGCAAGCGGGCCCTGCCCGCGCTCGGCCTGGCGGGGGAGGGGGGCGACCTCGTCACGCAGGTCGAGCTCGCCGCCGAGCGCGACGACATCGCCATCGGCTTCGGGCTCGGCGAGGACGCCGGAGAAGCTGCGGCAGCGCTCGTCCGCGCCCGGGAGCGGGGCTGCCTGACGATCGCGTTTGACCCGGGCTCCGCCGCCGAGTGGGTATTCGACCCCCCGAGCGACGATCCGTTCCTGCGCCAGGAGCTCTCAGAGACCCTCTATCACCTGCTCTGGGAGCTCGTGCACGTGTTCTTCGAGCACCGCGGGCTGCTCGAGGGACGAGTCGTCGAGCCGGTCCACGACACCGGTGCCTCGAGCTTCCTGTACCCGTTCCTGGCCGAGCAGGAGACCGATCTCGAGGCCGTCGTGGCCGACGTCCGCGACTCGGTGCTCCTCAAGGCCGAGGACGTGGGCGCCCTGCGCGAGCAGACGCTGACCGAAGGCGCGGACGAGCTGCTCGCCGCCGCCGCGACGCTGCGCGCGACGTTCGACTCGGAGGGCAAGCTGCTCTGCCTCGGCAACGGGGGCTCGGCCACCGACGCGATGGATGCGGCCGCCGACTTTCGCGAGCCGCCCGCGGCTGCCGGGGGCCGGTCTCGGCCTCCGTGGCCCGCACGCCGGGCCCTCGACCTCACCGAGGACACGGCCATCATCACCGCGGTGGCCAACGACATCGGCGTCGAGGCGATCTTCGCGAGGCAGATAATCGCCCTCGGCCGGGAGGGCGACGCGGTGCTCACCCTCTCGACGAGCGGCAACTCGACCAACGTGATCGCCGCGTTGGCCGAGGCGCGGCGCCGCGGCCTGCGCACGGTGGCCATGGTCGGCTACGACGGCGGCCAGGTCGCCGCCGAGCGGCTCGCCGACCATGTGGTGGTCACCCGATCCGAGCACCTTCCGCGCATCCAGGAGGCTCAGGCGAGCGCATACCACGCCCTGCGCGAGCTCGTGGAGAGCGCAGGAGTGGAGCAGACCTGAGCGCTTCGCCGCCCCGGGCCGCGCGCCGGCGGGTCCGGGCTCGCGTCGAGGGGACGGTGCAGGGCGTCGGCTTTCGGCCCCACGTCTACCGCCTGAGCCGTGAGCTCGACCTCGGCGGCTTCGTGCTCAACGACAACCGGGGCGTCCTCCTCGAGGTCGAGGGCGCTGCGGTCGCCGTCGATCGCTTTCTCGAGCGGCTCTCGGGCGATGCGCCGCCGCTGGCCGAGGTCGAGCGCGTCCGAGCCGAGGACCTGCCGGCCACCGGAGCGAGCGAGTTCACGATCGTCGAGAGCGACGTGGGCGGTCGCGCCCGCGCTCCGGTCTCGCCAGACACCGCCACCTGCTCCGACTGCCTGGGCGAGCTCTTCGATCCGGCGGACCGGCGGTATCGCTACCCGTTCGTCAACTGCACGAACTGCGGCCCGCGCTTCACGATCGTCCGCGGGGTGCCCTACGACCGGCCGCTCACCACCATGGCCGGCTTCGCCATGTGCGCCCGCTGCCGCGCCGAGTACGAGGATCCGGGCGATCGCCGCTTCCACGCCCAGCCGAACGCCTGCCCCGTGTGTGGCCCGGCGGCGCGGCTGACCGACGCGGCGGGGCGCCCTATCGCCCTCGACGGCGCACCCGACCCGGTCGCGGCCGCTGCCCGAGCGCTCGCCGCAGGCTCGATCGTGGCCGTCAAGGGGCTCGGCGGCTTCCATCTCGCCTGCCGCGCCGACGACGAGGCTGCGGTGGCGACGCTGCGCGCGCGCAAGCGGCGGGAGGAGAAGCCGTTCGCACTCATGGTCGCCGACGTGGCCGCGGCGCGCGAGCTCGTCGAGCTCGGCGAGGCGGAGGAGGAGCTGCTGAGCGACCGCGCTCGCCCGATCGTGCTCGCCCCCCGCCGGCCCGAGGCGCCGGTGGGGGTCGCCGTGGCACCCCGCACGGACGAGCTCGGCGTGATGCTCCCCTACAGCCCGCTCCACCACCTCCTGCTCGCCGACGCGGGCGGACCGCTCGTCATGACGAGCGGCAACGTCTCCGACGAGCCGATCGCCTACCGCGACGAGGACGCCGTGGAGCGCCTCGGCGCGATCGCCGACCTGCTCCTGCTCCACGACCGCCCGATCGAGACCCGGACCGACGACTCGGTGGCACGAGCGGTGGCGATCGGCGACGGGCCGCGGCGGCCGCTGACCCTTCGCCGCTCTCGAGGTTACGTGCCCGCGAGCCTGACCCTGCCCGTTTCGAGCGGACGTCCGTTGCTCGCCTGCGGAGCCGAGCTCAAGAGCACCTTCTGCCTGGTACGGGAGGACCACGCCTGGGTCGGACACCACATCGGCGACCTCGAGAACTGGGAGACCCTGCGCTCCTTTCGCGAGGGGATCGAGCACTTCGAGCGCCTGTTCGCGGTCGAGCCGGCGACCGTCGCCCACGATCTCCATCCCGACTATCTCTCGACCGCGTACGCGCTCGAGCGAGAGAACGTGGAGCTCGTGGGCGTCCAGCACCATCACGCCCACCTCGCGGCGTGCCTCGCCGAGCACGGCGAGACCGGTCCCGCCGTTGGGGCGATCTACGACGGCACGGGCCTCGGGCTCGATGGGACGGTCTGGGGCGGCGAGCTGCTCGCCGGCGACCTCGCCGGCTTCGAACGAGCCGGGCACCTGTGGCCGGTGCGGATACCGGGCGGCGAGCGGGCGATCCGCGAGCCGTGGCGGATGGCGTGTTCGTGGCTCGTCGAGGCGATCGGTCCCGAGCCGGAGCTGCCTCGGGCGCTCGCCGCCGGCGGGGTCGATCCCGACCGCTGGCGCCAGGTGGCCGCGCTCGCCCGCGGCGAGCTCGCAGCCCCGGTGACGACGAGTGTGGGGCGGCTGTTCGACGCGGTCTCCGCGCTGTGCGGGGTGTGCCTCCAGACGACCTATGAGGGCCAGGCGGCGATCGAGCTCGAGGCCGCGGCCGCGGCCGGTGAGAACGGGAGCTATCCGCTCCCCGCCCGAAGTGCGCCCGGCGAAGCGCTCGTCCTCGACGCCCGCGAGACGGTACGCGCGGTGATCGACGACCTCGACCGCGGCGTCGCCGTCCCGACGGTCGCGGCGCGCTTCCACGACGGCCTGGCCGACGCCACCGCCGCGGCCCTGATCGCCGTGGCGCAGGCGCGCGACGTCTCGACCGCGGTGCTCTCGGGTGGCACCTTCGCCAACCGCCGCGTGCTCGAGCGCACGGCCGCCGAGCTCGTGCGCGCCGGACTGCGCGTGCTCGTGCCCGAGCGGCTCCCCCCGGGCGACGGCGGCATCTCCTTTGGCCAGGCCGCCGTGGCGGCGACGACGACGGCCCACCACGGCGTGTAGTCTTTCCCTTCGACATGTCGTTCCCGCTCGACCTGCGACTTCTCCTTCTCCTCCCCCCTCGGGGGGAATAGCGCGTGGCGGCCGCGTAGCCGCAAGCAGACCAAGGAGAACGCAGGCGAGACCGAGAAGGGAACCGACATGACCAAGGACGAGACGGACCGAGTACGCATCTTCGACACGACGCTGCGCGACGGCGAGCAGTCGCCCGGCATCTCGCTCAACAGGGGGGAGAAGCTCGAGATCGCGCACCAGCTTGCGCGCCTCGGCGTCGACATCGTCGAGGCCGGCTTCCCGATCGCCTCGCCGGGCGACTTCGAGGCCGTCCAGGCCATCGCTCGCCAGGTGCACGGGCCGATCATCGCCGGGCTCGCTCGCGCCAACGCCCAGGACGTCGATGCCGCCTGGAACGCCGTGCGCGACTCCGAGCGCCCGCGCATCCATACCTTCATCTCGACGAGCGACATCCACATCGAGCACCAGCTCCAGACCACGCGGGAGGACGTCAAGGGCCAGGCGCGCGCCGCCGTCGCGCAGGCACGCTCGCTGTGCGACGACGTCGAGTTCTCGCCCATGGACGCCACCCGCTCCGAGCTCCAGTTCACGGCCGAGGTCATCCAGATCGCCCTCGACGAGGGCGCGACGACGATCAACGTCC
>Ga0136616_10000063_pt1 | contig 39310 bp, 35 predicted proteins | sample AntDrymUQ2992106_2_FD_106648 | JGI IMG/M metagenome (GOLD analysis project Ga0136616, IMG submission 106648) | Polar desert sand microbial communities from Dry Valleys, Antarctica - metaG UQ299 (21.06) | ecosystem: Environmental > Terrestrial > Soil > Desert | place: Antarctica: Dry Valley... | reverse complement strand
CGTCGACAGCGACCGCGTTGAGCTTGTCCTGGTTCTGGTCGAAGAACGAGAAGCCGAAGTAGCCGATGCCACCGGGCGAGCCCGAGACGCCGGTGACGAGCTGATTATCGTCGGCCGAGGTCTGGACGCCCTCCGTGCGCTGGGCGGCTTCCTCGCCGTTGATCTCCTCCGTGAAGAAGTCGAAGGTGCCGGACTCCTCACCCGGAGAGAACAGGGTCACCGGCGTGTCGGGGAACTTCGGATCGACTTCCTTGAGCGTCTTCGCCTTGGCGTCCGGGCCGAACAGGTCCTTGAGTTGGTCGGTGGTCATGCAGTCGACCTGGAGCTGCTTGCTCGTAACTACAGCGACGCCGTCGTTGGCGACCTGAACCTCCCTGGGCTTGACGTCACCCTTCTTGCAGGCGTCTTCCTCCTCCGCCTCGATCGGGCGGGAGGCGTCGGAGATCTCGGTCTCTCCCTTACAGAAGCGCTCGAAGCCGTCACCGGTGCCGGCGCCGCCCACGGTGATGCGCACGCCCGGGTTCTCCTCCTGGAAGAGCTCGGCCGCGGCCTGGGCGAAGGGCTGTACGGTCGAGGACCCGTCGACCTGGATGGTGCCGGAGAGGTCACCGCCGCCGGCCCCGCCTCCTCCGCCGCCGCCACCACCGCCACAGGCGGCACCGACCAGCGCGAGGGTTCCTGCGAGCCCGAGGAAGAGCCACATCTTTGGCTTCACTAGCCGCTCCTTCAAGTTGACGTCGATTCGAATTCCGGGGCCCAACCTATTCGCGAAGGTGGCCAGCCTGTTACCGACGTGTGGCCGGATTGTGAAGAAGATGTGAACCGAAACGGGTGGCGGGACGGGGATCACCGCAGGTTGCGGCGTTGCGGGCCTCGTTAGCCGACATGTGGCCTACACTCGTCGCGGCCCGGGTCTCCGCGCCACTCCCATGACCATGTCCTCGGGACAGCTTCGACTCGCCATCGTCGACGACGACTCGGGCTTCGTGCGCGTCCTGGCCAACCGGCTCGAGAGCGCCGGCTGGCAGTTCCGAGCCCAGACCTCCTCGGTGCCACCGGAGGAGCTCGTGGCCATGCGACTCAACGCCTTGCTGCTCGATCCGGCCTGCCTCGGCAGCCTTGGCTGGGACTACCTCACGCGTGTGTCCGAGTCGCTTCCCGGGCTGGGCATCGTCGTCTGCAGCGAGCGCTCCACGGTGGCTCAGCGCGTCCGCGGCCTGCGACTCGGCGCCGACGACTGGATCTCGAAGCCATGCCACCCCGAGGAGGTCGTCGCCCGCCTCGAGGCCGTGGCGCGCCGCCGCCGCCGCGCGCGCGCACCGATCGATGCCGGGCCGCTCGTGCTCGGGGATCTCGAGCTGCGCGCCGACCAGTTCCAAGCCTTCGCCGGCGGGCGGAGCGTCGAGCTCACCCGGCGCGAGTTCGAGGTCCTGCACCTGCTCGCCGAGGCCGAGGGACAGGTGCTCCAGCGCGAGGACATCTACCAGCGGGTGTGGGGCTACGCGATGGCCCACGGCGACCGCTCGGTCGACGTCTTCATCCGCAAGCTGCGCTCCAAGATCGAGGCGGCCTCGCCGCGCTGGAGCTACATCCACACCCACTTCGGGATCGGCTATCGCTTCCAGCCCGAGCCGCTCGAGGGCGACTCGGGTCGCGGCGAGGAGCCGATTGCGGCGTCCGGAACCGGCGGACAGGTGCTCGACCCCCCCTTCGGCGACGGCACCGAGGTGCCCGATTCCCCGCTCGGGAACGGCACCGAGGCGCTCGCCGGCGGACGCCTGTAGTAGGAGCCTGCGGCCCCGGACGCCGCGGCTCGGCAGCTCGCCGCGCCGGCGCCCGCTCGAGCCGCGCTCGCGACCGGCGCGCTCATGCCCTCGTGCACGAGGCGCGCCGGACGGTCGGTGACGAGCAGGGCGGCCGAGCCGGCGTCGAGGCCCGCGGCCCGGGCGGCGGCGGCGCCCACGCTGAGCGTCGGCCGGCGCCAGCCGGGGTGCGAGTCCGAAGCCAGTACCGCGACCCGGCCCTGACGCAGCAGGGCCAGCCCCGCAGACTCGGCCTCGGCGCCGTGGCCGCCGGTCAGCGACCACTGGTTGACCTGCAGCAGGCTGCCCCGCCGGATCTCTCGTCCCAGCGCTTCGCAGTGGCCGTCGAGGACGCCCGGACTGCGCTCGGGGTGGGCGATGACCACGCCGAAGCCCCTCGCCCGCAGCTCGCCGGTGGCGGCCGCGAACTCGTCGCCGAGGCCGTCGAAAGGCGCTTCGACCAGCAGCCAGCGGCGGCCCGGCGGGCCCGACGCGATCGTCTCGAGCTCGAGCTGACCCAACCGGCCCACGAGCTCGTGGCCGAGCTCGCCCGAGCAGTGAACCTCGACCTCGAGGCGGGCGCGCGCCAGGGTGCCGCGAAGCTCCTCCACCAGCTCGGGCAGGATCGAGACGTCGGTCACGAAGTCCGACCGCACGTGCGGGGTGGCGAGGATGGTGCCGGTCCCGTCGGCCGCGGCGACGGCGGCCATCTCAACGCTGTCGTCGAGGTCTCGCGCGCCGTCGTCGATTCCGGGTAGGAGATGACAGTGGATCTCGGTGCGCGCGGACGCGACGGGGCTGGACATGCTGCCGTGATCCTGAGGCTCATCGTGGCTGCGGAAGTAACGAATGGGTGAGAGACCCGTGAAAGACCTGAGAACGACTGGCGATCGATCGGACGCCGCAGTTACAGTTCCGTCCGTGATCTGGCTGCTCCGTCACGGAGACGCGGAGGACGGCTCGCCCGACGCCGAGCGGCCGCTGACCTCGAAGGGCGAGCGCCAGGCCACCGACGCCGGCCGCGCGCTCGCCTTCCTCGGGGTGGCGGTCGAGGCGTGCCTGAGCTCGCCCAAGGTGCGGGCGCTCGAAACCGCCCGCCTGGCCTGCCGGTCGCTCGGCGTCGAGGTCGTCACCGAGTCGCGCCTCGAGGGCGGTCCGTTCGACGCGCGGGAGCTCGCCTCCGGACTCGGGGACGTCCTCCTGGTGGGCCACGACCCAGACTTCTCCACCGCCGTTAACGCTCTGACGGGCGCTCAGGTCCATCTCTCGAAGGGCGGTCTCGCCGGCGTGGACCGCGGCGAGCTGAGCGTGCTCCTGCGGCCGACCGAGCTGTCGGCGATCGCCGCCTAGGCTTACGGGTCCGTGACCTACGCCTGCATCGACATCGGCAGCAACACGACGCGGCTGCTCGTGGCCGAGTGCCGGGATGGTCGGCTGCGCGAGCTCGCGAGCCAACGGGCCTATACGCGCGTGGGCAAGGGCCTGCGTGCGTCCGGGCAGATCCCGCCCGACAAGATCCTAGACACGGCTGAGGTCGTGGGCACGCAGGCCCGCTTCGCGCGCGAGCTCGGGGTGCGCGACGTGGCCGTCGTGGCCACGGCGGCGGTGCGCGAGGCGGCGAACCGCGACGAGCTCGTCGCCGCGATCGGTCGCGTCGCTCGCGTGGAGGTCGAGATCCTGTCCGACGAGGAGGAGGCGCGGCTCGCCTTCGTGGGCGCGACCAAGACCTTGGGAGCGCCGGTCCTGGGAACCGTGGCGGTGCTCGACATCGGCGGGGGGTCGGTCGAGATCGCCGTCGGCACGGTCGCGGACGGCGTATCCTGGTGGCGGTCGATCGCGGTGGGATCGGGCATCCTGCTCGACCTGCACCTTAAGTCCGATCCGCCCCGCGACGCCGAGCTCGAGGCCGCTCGCGCGGAGGTCGCGGAGGCCTTCGCGGGCCTCGAGACCCCGCCCACCGAGGGCTCGGTGGCGGTGGGGGGCAGCGCCCGCTCGCTGCGCAGGCTCGTGGGCCAGGAGCTCGATCGCGGCACGCTCGCGCGCGCGCTCGAGATCCTCACCTCGGCGCGTGCCTCTGAGATCGCCGAGCGGTTCGACCTCGATCCGGAGCGGGCGCGGCTGCTACCGGCCGGTGCCCTGCTCCTCGACGCTCTGCTCGACCGGGTCGGCCAGCCGATCGCCGTCGGGCAGGGAGGTCTGCGCGAGGGCCTGATCCTCGAGCTCGCCGGCGGCGTGCGCCCGGCGGCCGGTACCGACGGCGCGATCGCCGAATCGCCGCCCGCCGCACGAGCGCTCGCCTCGGCGACCCCCGGCGAGCCATGAGCTCCGCCACCGAAACCGGCGCCGGCGGACGCAGGGCGGGCACCGATGGCGCCGGGGCGGAGGCGAGCTCCGACGGCGAGAGCCCGCAGTCCCCAACGTCCATCGAGGGTCGCAGCGACCTCTTCGTCAACCGCGAGCTCTCGTCGCTCGACTTCACCGACCGGGTCCTCCAGCTCGCCGAGGACGAGAACGTCCCGCTGCTCGAGCGGGTCAAGTTCCTGGCCATCTTCGCCCACAACCTCGACGAGTTCTTCATGGTCCGGGTGGCCGGCCTACACGATCAGCTCGAGGCCGGGATCGACGCGCGCGGCGCCGACGGTCTATCGGCCACCGCGGTCATCGATGCCGCATCGACCAAGACGCAAGAGCTGCTGAAGCGGGAGGCGCATGAGTTCGAGCGCCGCGTTCGTCCCGCGCTGGCCGAGGCCGGGATCGAGATCATCTCATGCCAGGAGTGCTCGGACGCCGACCTCGAAGAGCTCGACTCCCACTTCCGGGAGCAGATCCTCCCGGTGCTGACCCCGCTCGCCGTCGGCCCCGGGCGCCCGTTCCCCTACATCTCGAACCTGTCGCTCAGCCTCGCGGTGTCGCTGCGCGACCCTGAGACCAAGGCCGAGGTCTTCGCGCGCGTGAAGGTGCCCAAGGAGGTTCTACCGCGCTTCCTGGTCATCGGCAAGGACAAGCTCGTGCCGCTCGAGAGTGCCATCGCGCGCCACCTGGACGCGCTCTTCCCGGGGATGGAGATCCTCGACCACGAGGTCTTCCGCGTCGTCCGCGACGCCGACTTCACAGTTTCCGACGACGCCGACGATTTGCTGCGCGCCGTCGAGGACGAGCTGCGCCGGCGGCGCTTCGGCGAGGTCGTGCGGCTCGAGGTCGCGGCGGACACGGAGCCCGAGCTGCGGCGGCGGCTCGTCGACTGGCTCAGCCTCGAAGAGCGACAGGTCTACGAGGTGGAGGGTCTGCTCGACCTCGGCGACCTGTGGGAGGTCTACGGGATCGAGGGGCACTCCGATCTGCGCGACAAGCCTTGGAGCCCGGTGGCCACTCGACCCTTCGCCGCTGACGGCGACGACCGCAAGCCCGATCTCTTCGCGCGCATGCGCGAGCGCGACCTGCTCGTCCATCACCCCTACGACTCCTTCTCGGCGAGCGTCGAGCGGCTCGTCGAGCAGGCCGTCGAGGATCCCGACGTGCTTGCCGTGAAGCTCACGGTCTATCGCACGTCCGACGATTCGGCGCTCGTCCCGTCTCTGATCGAGGCCGCCGAGAGCGGGAAGGAGGCGGTATGCCTCGTTGAGCTCAAGGCCCGCTTCGACGAGGGTCGCAACATCGCCTGGGCCCGGTCGCTCGAGGAGGCGGGGGCTCACGTGGTCCACGGCCTGCCGGGACTCAAGACGCACGCCAAGGCGCTCGTGGTCGTCCGGCGCGAGGGCGCGGGTGTCCGCCGCTACGTGCACGTCGGAACGGGCAACTACCACGCCAAGACCTCGCGTATCTACGAGGACGTCGGCCTGTTCACCGCCGACCCAGAGATCGCTGCCGACGTGGCCGAGCTGTTCAACTCCCTGACCGGCTACGGCCGCGCGCGGCGCTACCGGCGCCTGGTCGTGGCGCCCGGGCAGCTGCGCGAGTGGCTGCTCGAACGCATCGAGCGTGCGATCGAGGCCCAGCGCGAGCACGGCGACGCGCGGATAGTCATGAAGATGAACTCGCTGGTCGACCCCGAGTGCATCCGCGCCCTCTACCGCGCCTCGCAGGCCGGCGTGCGGGTCGACCTCAACGTGCGCGGCATATGCTGCCTGCGGTCGGGGCTCGAGGGGATCAGCGAGAACGTTCGCGTGGTCTCGGTCGTCGGCCGGTTCCTCGAGCATTCCAGGATCTACGCTTTCCACGGCGCGGGCGAGGCGGAGTACTGGATCGGATCCCCCGACGTCATGCCACGCAACCTCGACAACCGGGTCGAGCTGCTGGCCCCGGTTCGGGCCCCCGGGCTGCGGGCCGAGCTCGAGGATACGCTCGAGCGCTGCCTGGGCGACGACACCTTCGCCTGGGAGCTCGAGCCCGACGGGACCTGGCGCCGTCGCGCGGGCGGGGACCGAGGGGTCCACGCGGAACTGATGGAGCGGGCGATGCGGCGGGCGGCGCCGGGGGATGGCGCGCCCCTTGCGACCGAGACTCCGGCGGGGGTGCGGTAGGGCAGGGCGAAAAGACGTGGCCCCGGTCGGGGAGAACCGGGGCCACGGGGCAACGAGGGAGATCTCGTTCGCGATGATGTTGGCCGCTCGGTCGCTGCTCGTTGTAAAAAGGTTGGGAACGCTCCCTTCGCTACGCTAGGGGTCGCTTGCGGGCGTAGTTCAGTTGGTTAGAACGCCGGCCTGTCACGCCGGAGGTCGCCGGTTCGAGTCCGGTCGCTCGCGCTACGCGGCTGGGAAGCGTCGCGTGACGCAGTCATCGGGTCGTCGATGTGCGAACACTATGGACCACCGTCTTCCTAGCCAGACTCGCTTCTCGCTCGCCCAACGTGAGCGACTTCGTCGCTCTGGGGTCGGTAACCGGCCTGGCGCCGGGTTGTTCGTGGGTGTGGTGACCTCGGTCCTGACGGCCTCGACGCCGGGCGCGTCCCGCGGGCGGCAGGAGGCGGCGCAGTCGCCGCCTTGACCGTCGGTGGAGCGGGTCGCTCCACAGCGAGGTCACAACCTTGCGCCACCCCGCTGCGAGCCTTGCGCCATCACGACCGAAACCCTGAAGCTGCCCGTCCTGTCCGCCCTCGTCGCGCTCCTCGCCGCCCTCGGTTCCGCGCCGACCGCGGCCGCCGCGCCACGGGACGACCGGTCCCGCCCGCTCGTCTATGTCTTCGTGCTCGACGGTCTCGACGGCGATCGGGTCCGCCAGCGACCGATGTCGCCCCCTAGCTGAACGCCTGCTCGACGGCCGCCAGGGGAGCGCGCTCGACCTTCTACGACGAGTCGCGGTCGATCATGGTCGCGGAGATCAACCCCAACCACGTGGCGATGGCCACCGGTGCCTACGCAAACCGATCGGGGAATCCCGGGCAACAACTTCGCGGTCTACGGCAGCACGCCCGACGAGGACTCGTGCCCGAGGGGATCGCTCGACGAGTCGCGGCCGCCGACGGAGACGAGCGGCGAGAGCCCGAGCTGTCTCGAGGCGGAGTCGTTCTTCGAGGCGGTCGCCCGCTCGAAGCGTCCCGGCGAGATCACCACCGCCAGGTAGACGAGCGCGGCGCTCCCGTTCTGCACGATCAGGTAGTCCTCACACGCTCGGCCGGGTCCACCCGGCTTGGCGGCTCGCGGGGCCGCGCACCGGGGACTCGTGATCACCCACGATCGGCGCGCGATCTTCTGCGGGTTCGGGGACGACACCGTTCTCGGCGGCTCCGGCAACGATCGCCTCTACGGGGAGTCCGGCGACGACCTGATGGACGGCGGACCCGGCGACACGCTGTCGATCTTGGCAGCGCGTTCTCGGAGCCGGTGAACACCCTCGCAGGGAACACGGCAGCCCCGACCTCGTGGACGGAGGCTCGGGCCACGATCGACTGGGTGGGGGCGGCGGGCGCGACCGCCTGGTTCAGGGGCTCCAGGTAGCGACGCCGCGTCTCAGCGCGCAGCGCTTGGTGAGAGCGCGCGGCCGAGTGTGTGAACGCTCACAGCCCCTCGTGGCGGCCCGCCGGCCGGTAACGACTTCTTCACGAGTTCGTCACCGATCGGTTACAAAGTCCTGTCGCGCCGAGCCACGATGGGTCGAATGATCGAGTTCACCCTTGGGGTCGTGGCCGGTGCCTTCGTTCACCGGTGGATCCGCAGCGCGGGGCCCGCGCTTGGCATCCCGGCCGTGACGGTGACGGTCTTAGCCGTCTTGCTGTAGTCAGTTCCTCGAGCGCCCGCTCAGGATTTTCGGCCGCACTGTGGAGCCTTAGCTCGCTCGGGCCGCGGTTGTGGCCGTACGGACAGCCGCTCGGTCTAGGCGGCCCTGACGGCCGCCGCGGGGGAGGAGAGGACGCGCGTGTAGCCGCTCGCGAGCTGGGCGAGAGCACGCTCCCACGTGCGGCCGCCGGCCGAGCGCTCCGCCGCGTACCCCAGCCGCTCGCGATAGGAAGGCGAGGCGGCTAGCTCGACCAGGGCACCGGCCAGAGCGTCGGCCTGGGCGGGGCGCAGCAACCCGGTCACCTCATCCTGGATCAGATCGCACGGGCCCCCCTCGCCCACGGCGACGACCGGTAGGCCGCTCGCCTGCGCCTCCAGGATGACCTGACCGAACGTGTCGGTCGTGCTCGGGAACAGGAACAGGTCGGCGCTCGCGTAGGCACGGGCGAGCTCCTCGCCCTCGAGCCAGCCGAGGAAGGTGGCGTGGTCGCCGAGGCGCTCGCGCAGCAGATCCTCCTCGGGCCCGCCGCCGGCGAGGACCAGGTGCAGGCGCTCGTCCCGAGCCCGGGCGGCGAGGAAGGATTCGGCGAGTAGCTCGACGCCCTTCTCGCGCGTCAGCCGGCCGGCGTAGAGCAGGTTCAGCTCGCCCGGCAGGTGGCCTTCGACGCGATGGCGCGACCCGAAGCGCTCGAGCTCGACGCCGCGCTCCCAGCGGGCGACCTTGTCCTCGCCGAGCCCGAGGGCCCGTAGCGAGGCGTCGGCCGCCGTGCTCGGCGAGAGGACGACGTCGCAGGCGCCGTAGAAGGCGGCGAGGCCGAGCTCGACCCCCCCGGCCAGCGCAGGATCCCCCGACCGCAGGTGAGCGTAGGCCCCGAGCTCGGTGTGATGGCTGCCGATCAGCGGGAGCCCCATCGTGCGGGCCACGAGTGCGGCGGCGACCCCGGCCGGGCCCGGAGAGGTCACGTGGACGGCGTCGAAGCGGCCCTCGGCGAGCGCCTCGACGAGCCCGGGCAGCGTCGGGACCCCTATGCGGAGCCCCGGGTAGAACGGCACCTCGAGCTCGGCCACCGCCGCGAGCCGGCGGTCCACGGCCAAGTCGGTTCCCACGACCTCGATCTCGAAGCCGGGAACGCCCCGTTCGCGCAGCTCCTCGATCGTGCGGGTGACCCCGTGAACACCGCCGAGCCCGTCGGTCACGATCGCGACGCGAGGCGGCTCGTCCTCGCGGGCGATGAGCTTCGCCTTCTCGCGCCCGAGAAACGACGCCGCCGGGGCATAGGGGATCGCGGGGACGAGGGCGTCGAACAGACCGGCGGCGGCGCCGGCCGCGTCACCCCCGCCTCCGAGCGCGGTGACGGCGGTCTCGGCGGCGCGGCGCAGCCCCCGCTCGTGAGCGCAGCGGGCGCGCCGGAACAGGTCGGCGTGGCTGAAGTCGTCGCCCTGGAAGAAGGCGATCAGCTCGGCACCGCGCAGATCGAGCTCGAGTGCGCCGAGCCAGGCCTCGAGCAGCGCCCGCGCGTCCGCTGGGTCGAGCTCGGCGCCGATCGCGCTCGCTCGGGCGTCGCCCTCGCGCACGACGCGCTGGACGAGCTCGAGCACCGCCGCAGGGCGGGCATGCCAGCCGTCGGCCGGAGCGTCGCTCCCCCCGAGCGCGCGGACGCCGAGCGCCATCGCGGCGTGGGCCCACTTGGCGGCGCTGCCCTGGTCGCCCCGGGTCTCGGCGCGGCCTTCGCGCAAGTGCTCGAGAAGCTCTTCGGGCGTCCCCGCCGGCGGGGTTTCGGTGAAGGTTCGCCCGATGTCTATGCCGGCGTGGTCGTCGGAGCCGCCGACGCTCGTACCGCCATGGGTGTCGATGTACACGGCCGCCGGCAGGTTGAGCTCCCTCGCCCGCGAGCCGTTGCGGGTCTCCCAGATGGGGAAGAGCTGGGCGAGACGGCGGCGGTGGCGCGCCGCGAGCGGCGCCGCCACCGCGAAGAAGGGATGGGCGAGCGCGCACGCGATGCCGTGCCCGTGGAGGTACTCGGCGCACGCCTCGACGTCGTCGTTGTGGTCCTGCAGCCACTCGTGGTCGTCGCCGTCGATTCCGTAGCAGAGGACGTGCACGGCCTGTGGCTCCCCGCGGAAGCTCACGGTCAGCTCCTCGGAGACGAAGACGTCCGGGCGGTCGGCGATCTCGAGCGCGCCGTCGATCGTGTCGTGGTCGGTGATCGTCACGAAGTCCATGCCGCGGCGCTTCGCGAGCTCGTAGACCTCTTCGGGCGGGGTCGCACACTCCGGCAGCCCGAGCGCGCGCTGGACGCCGAGCTTCCCGACCGCGGAGGCCGTCGAGTGACAGTGAAGGTCGACCCTGCTCTTCGGTGGCTGGATCATCATGGCTCCTCTACTCGTGGTCGTACCGACTGTAAGATCGCCTGCTCAGCGTGGGGTTATCGGGCGGAGAACCTGCTGTGACGAGCTGGTGAACGGCGAAGCACCGTTCACAGGACGGCAACACCGTGCGAGCGGCGGCGGAGAAGATCCTTCTCCGTGAGCGAGCGCCTGTCGATCGAGGCGGGCGAGACGCGCCTTGACCGCCGGCCGCTGTCGGTCCGGGTCCGCTTCGATCCCTTCTCGCTGGCGCTCGAGCGCGCGGGAGAGCCGCTGCTGCCCGAGCTCACCCTCTGGGCCGTGGTCGGAGAGAGTCAGGATCGCTTCCTGCAGCCAACCGAGGGCGTGATCGCGGCCGAGCAGCTCGAGGCGCCGGAGCTGATCGAGCGGGTGGACGGCGGCGTCGCGTGCGCCGGCGAGCTCGAGCTGGACGGTACTCTCACCGGGGGCGGGCGCCGCTTCTGCCTGCGGCTGCGGCTAGACCCCGAGCGCGTCGCGATCGCGTTCGAGGTCGCGGGCGAGCCTCTGCGCGTCGGCGCGCGGTGGACCGCCGCGCCGGGCGAGCGGTTCGTCGGCCTCGGCGCCAACCACGGCCACCGTCTCGACCAGTCCGGGCGCCGGGTCCGGCTCGGGGCCGATCGCCGCTACACCGGTCCCGACTGTCCGCCCGACCTCCTCGACGTGGGCGGAGTGCCGATGGGCGACTGCGCCCCCCTGCCATGGATCATCTCGAGCGCCGGCTACGGCGTCTGGCTCGAGGCCAGTGGCCCCGGCACCGACTTCGACCTCGGTGCGGCGGTCGAGGTCTCGACTCGCGCGGCCGAGGGCGCTCTACTGCTGCATCTGCTCACGAGCCCCACCCCGATCGCGCGGCTGCGCTCGCTGCTGCGTCTCACCGGCCTCCCGGTTCTCCTGCCCGAGTGGGCGTACGGGCACTGGAAGAGCCGCGACGTCTACGCCCACCAGAGCGATGTCGAGGACGACTTCGACGGCTACGCCCGCCACGACCTGCCGCTCGACGCGATCGTGATCGACTCGCCGTGGGAGACCCAGTACAACACCTGGCGCTTCAACCCGCACCAGTTCCCCGACGCCCCCGGACTGATCGCGCGCATGCGGGAAGCCGGAGTGCGCACGGTTGTGTGGGTCGCGCCGTGGGTCAACCTCGAGTCAAACGATGGCCAGCGACCGCCCGACGCCGAATCCGAGCGGCTGCACGCCGAGCCGGCCGAGAACTACGCCGAGGGCGCCGCGGCGGGCCACTTCGTTCGAAGCCCCGACGGCGGCGAGCCTTACGTCGCCCAGTGGTGGATGGGCACGGGCTCGCCCGTCGACTTCACCTCCGAGGCCGCCGACGCCTGGTGGCGGGAGCTCGCCCGGCCGGTGCTCGAGCTCGGCGTCGAGGGGATCAAGGCCGACGACGGCGAGGGCTACTATCTCCCCGAGGACGTTCGGTTCGCCGACGGGCGCCGCGGCGCCCAGGCGGCGTGGGCCTACGGCGGCCTCTACCGGCGATCGATGCAGCGCGCCCTCGACGACGCCCATCCGGGGAGCGGCGTCCTCTTCGCTCGCAGCGCGTGGACCGGCGCCCAGGCCGACGGGGTCACCTGGGGCGGCGACCAGGTGAGCGACTTCTGGTCGCTGGGCGCGCTCGTCGGCGCCACGCTGTCTGCGGCGGCCAGCGGCTTCTCGAACTGGTCCCACGACGTGGGCGGCTATCTCGGCAAGCGTCTCGTCGAGCGCTGCCCCAAGGAGCTGCTCGTGCGCTGGCTGGAATTCGGGTGCTTCACGCCGCTGCTGCACTCCCACGGTCGCTTCGAGCAGGAGGCGTGGACCTACGACCGCGAGACCCTCGACGTCTATCGCGAGCTCCTCGTGCTCCACGAGCGGCTCGTTCCCTACACGCGCGCGGCCGCCGCCACCGCGGCGCGCTGCGGCTTGCCGATCGTGCGTCCGCTGTGCCTGACCGACCCGGGCGATCCACGCGGCTGGACCACCGCCGACGCGTACGGCTACGGCCCGGCGCTGTGGGTGGCACCGGTGCTCGAGGAGGGAGCGCGGGAGCGCTCCGTCTACCTGCCCCGGGGGGAGTGGATCGACTTCTGGACGGGCGAAAGCGTCTCGGGCGGTCGCGACGTGCTCGCGGAGGCTCCGTTGGGGCGGATACCCGTTTGGGTGAGGTGCGGCTCGATCGTCGTCACCTACACGGAGAAGCACGTCGCGCGCGGGCTCGGAGACGCGCCGGAGCGCGAGCGCCCGCTCGAGGCGACCCTCTGGGGTACGCCGCGGCTGGGGCGGGCGACCGCGCGGCTGGCGGATGGGACAAGAATCCGTTGGCGCCGCGGGCACTGGTTGGTCGAGCCGGGGCGGGCGGTCGTGTTCGCCAAGCGGCCGGGCGGCATGACCGCCCGGTCAGGATCGGCAACCGCTGCCTCGCCTCGGCTTCGCGCCCGCTCGGCGCGCGAAGGGCCTAGCGCGTGACGGCGAAGCCCCTGCGCCTGACCGCTCTGTTGCCGGCCTCGTCGGTGACCGTGATGTACACGGCGTAGCGGCCGTTGGGGACTAGCTGGCCGTCGTTGTTCCGACCGTTCCACGCGTAGCGCACCGGACCCGACTCGGACCTCTTCGCCTCGGGAAAGTCGCGGATGGTGTCGCCGCTGTCCAAACGCGGCGGTTACGATCGTCGACGCGATGATCGCCCACCGCTCCAGAAGCTCGGCCGAGAACCCCCAGCTCGCGCCGTGAGCCGCCTCTCGCTCGACGGTCTGCGCGTCCTACTCACGGGCGCGACCGGCGGACTCGGCCGAGCGATCGCGCGCGTCCTGCACTCGCGGGGCGCCACGGTCGCCGCCACCGGCCGGCGCGAGGATGCCCTCGAGGGGCTGCGCGCTGAGCTCGGAGAGCGGCTCGAGCCGCTCTCCGCCGACCTCTTCCAAGCCGACGCCGTTGCGGCACTCGCCGAGCGGGCCGGGCGGGTGGACGTTCTCGTCGCCAACGCCGGTCTGCCCGCGAGCGGCCGCCTCGACACCTTCGCCTCCGACGAGATCGACCGCGCTCTCGACGTCAACCTGCGTGCGCCGATGCAGCTCGCGCGGGCCCTGATCCCCGCCATGGTCGAGCGCGGCGAGGGCCATGTGATCTTCGTGTCCTCGCTCAACGGCAAGCTGCCCGCGGCGGGAACGTCGGTCTACACCGCCACCAAGTACGGCTTGCGCGGGTTCGCCGCGTCCCTGCGGGCCGAGCTGTCGGGAACCGGGGTCGGCGTGAGCGCGGTCTTCCCGAGCTTCATCGCCGAGGCCGGCATGTGGGCGGACACGCGCGTCGCGCTTCCGCGGGCGATCCATCTCCCGTCGCCGGGCGACGTCGCGGCCGCCGTGGTCAAGGGCATCGAGCGCAACCGCGGGGAGATCGACGTGGCGCCGACCCCGCTGCGTATCTCCGCCGCCCTGGCGGGGGTGGCCCCCGGCGTCGTGGCGGCGGTCGGGAGCCGTCTCGGCGCCGGCGACGTGGCCGACGAGGCCGCCGCCGCGCAGCGCTCGAAGCGCTGAGCCCCGCCGGGCGCCTTCACCACCCGGTCACAACCCGAGCCCCCGGCGCTGCCAGTCTCGGCTCGTGACAGTCTCGATCGCCGCCACTTCCCTGACCGGCGCCCCGACCCGTTCGTCCGTCACGACTCGTAGCGTTGACAGCGTGGAACCGGCCGAGCAACCGCGCCCCGGTCGCTCCGGCGACCCTGGGCGCCGGCACCTTACGGCGCCCGCCGAGCCTCCTCAGTCCGACGCGCTCATCGCCGCCCTGCTCCTCGACCCGTCGTGCCCCGGACAGTCGCGGCGTGGCGCCCGCGAGATCGAGGTCGATCGCTTCCTCGCCTTTGCCTACTTGCGAGGAGTGTCGCTCGCCGGGCTCGAGCGGCGCGTCGACCGTGTCGTGACGGACCTCGGCGGCCGCAGGGCGGACCCCCCAACGCGTTCGGATAGGTCCGCCTCGACCGACCGCGCGAGACGGCTGCCGATCTACCACCTACCCGAGGACGCCGACGGCCCGGCGATCCGTCGGACAGGGACACACGCCGGCCCTGCTCGAGCCAGGACCGACGCCGCCTGAGGCGCTCAGCCGCCCGTTGTCCCGGCCGACTTGGCCTCGACGCCGTCGGGCGGACCGGCCACGCCGCCGCCGTTCGACCGGCTGTCGGCCCCCGGGCCGTCGCCGCCTCCACCCGTCTCGGCGGTTACCTCGAGCGCCTCGCGCAGGATGCGCGCCTGTTCGGCCTTGTGGGCGGGTGGGTAGCCCTCGCCGGGGCTCGCCCGAACGGGCCGGCCGACGTACTCGTAGTGAACGCCCTCGTCGGTCAGGACCCACAGCGGGCGCGACTCCATGACCGCCCGCGCGCCCATGTTGCGCGGCTCCTCTTGAGCCCAGACCACGGTGTCGAGCGACGGATAGCGCGCCATGAGATCGCGTAGCTCCTTCTCGGCGAAGGGGTAGAGCATCTCGACGCGGGCGATGGCGACGTGGCGGGCCTCGGGGCGCCCGGGGTGGCCGACGAGGTCGTAGTACAGCTTCCCGGAGCACAGCACGAGCCTGGTCACCTGCTCGCGGTCGGCCGGTAGCTCTGGATCGTCGAGGACGGGCTGGAAGGAGCCGCTCGCAAGCTCGCTTACGTGCGAGGTCGCCTGCTGGTGGCGGAGCAGGCTCTTCGGGGTCATCACGACGAGCGGCCGCTGCTTGGACACGAGCGCCTGGCGGCGCAGGAGGTGGAAGTACTGCGCGGGCGTCGTCGGGTTGGCCACGCGCATGTTGCCCTCCGACGAGAGCTGGATGAAGCGCTCGAGCCGCCCGCTCGAATGCTCGGGCCCCGAGCCCTCGTAGCCGTGGGGGAGCAGGAGCGTGAGGCGGGTCGTCTGACCCCACTTGGCAAGCCCCGAGGCGATGAACTGGTCGACGATCACCTGCGCCGAGTTGACGAAGTCGCCGAACTGGGCCTCCCAGAGCACGAGGGCCTCCGGCGCCTGGGCGCTGTAGCCATACTCGAAGCCGAGGCACCCGGCCTCCGAGAGGGGGCTGTTGTGGAGCTCGAAGGGCGCCGCCGCCTTGGCCAGGCGCATGATCGGCGTGTGCTCCTCGCCGGTCTTCGCGTCGTGGACGACGAGGTGGCGCTGGCTGAAGGTGCCGCGCTCTGAGTCCTGGCCCGTCAGGCGGATCGGCACGCCCTGGCACAGCAGGCTTGCAAAGGCGAGCTCCTCGGCCTGCGCCCAATCGATCCCGCCCTCGGCCCCGAGCGCCTTGCGCCGACGCTCGAACTGGGGCCTGAGCTTGTGGTGGACCTCGAAGCCCTCGGGCACCTTGAGCAGTTGCTCGCTGAGCGAGCGCAGGCTGTCCTCTCCGAGCGAGGTCTTCGGCTCGGCGCTCGGCCCCCGGTCGAGCTCGAACTCGCCCGTGTCGTCCTCCTCGCGCTCCTTGAGCTCGGCGTGCGCGTCGGCGAGGCGGCTCTGGGCCTGGCGGGAGATCTGCTCGACCTCCTCGTCGGTGACGACGCCCTCGTCGGCGAGGTGGTCGGCGTAGAGGGAACGCACCGGCGGGTGGTCCTTGATGCGGGCGTACATGCGCGGCTGGGTGTAGGCGGGCTCGTCGGTCTCGTTGTGGCCGAAGCGGCGGTAGCCCACCAGGTCGATCAGCGCGTTGCGACGGAAGCGCTCGCGGTAGGCCATGGCGAGCCGGACCGCGGCGATGCAGGCCTCGACGTCGTCGGCGTTGACGTGGATGATCGGAACGTCGAAGCCCTTGGCGAGGTCGGACGCGTAGCGGGTCGAGCGCGCCTCGGAGGGGTCCGTGGTGAAGCCGAGCTGGTTGTTGGTGATGATGTGGATCGTGCCGCCGGTCGAGTAGCCGTGCAGGCTCTGGAGGTTGAGCGTCTCGGCGACGACGCCCTGGGCGGGGAAGGCGGCGTCGCCGTGCACGAGCACCGGTAGAACCAGCGTGGGGTCGTGATGGAGCTCGCGCCCCTTGCGGCTCGACTGGTCCGCGCGGGCGCGGCCCTCGACCACCGGGTCGACGTACTCGAGGTGGCTCGGATTGGGGGAGAGGCTGACGGTGATCCCGCGGCCGTCGCGGGTGCGATACGTGCCGGCGGCGCCGTGGTGATACTTGACGTCACCGGTCCCGCCCTCGGGCATCGCGATCTCGGCCTCGAGCGACTGCTCGCCCTCGAACTCGACGAGGATCGACTCGTACGGCCTCCCCACGGTGTGGCAGAGGACGTTGAGCCGCCCGCGGTGTGCCATCCCGATCAGGACCTCGCGCGCGCCGGCCCCCGACGCGAGCTCGATCGTCTCGTCGAGCATGGGCACGAGCATGTCGAGGCCCTCGATCGAGAACTGCTTGCGCCCGAGGAACGCCTTGTGGAGGTAGTTCTCGAGCGCCTCGACCTGGGTCAGCCGCTCGAGCAGCCGGCGCTTCTCCTCGGTCGATAGCCGCTTGCGGTGCTCGCCGGACTCGACGGTCTGGCGTAGCCACACGCGCTCCTGGTGGTTAGAGATGTGCTCGAACTCGTAGGCGAGCGATCCGCAGTAGATCTCCTGAAGGTGCGGTAGCGCCTCGCCGAAGGTCTCCCCGGGAACGGCGACCCGCAGCACCGAGGCCGGGATCGCACGCATGAGCTCAGGGGTGAGGTGGACGTTGCGCGGGTCGAGCGCCGGGTCGCCCTCGGGGGCCGAGCCGAGCGGGTCGAGGTTCGCCCACAGATGCCCGTGCATGCGGTGGGCCTTGACCACCGAGGTGGCGGCCTGCACGGCTTGAAGCATGGCCTCGTCGGGCTGCTCACGTGCCCCGGGGGTGACCGGCGAGGTGACGGGCTCGGCGGCGGTGACCGGACCGGCGCCGTCGGCGTGCTCGGGCTCCTCTCGCCCCGCCTCGACGCCGAGTGCCGCGAACACCGCCTCGTAGAAGCCGTCCTCGCCCGCCAGCAGCTCATCGATGCGCTTGAGAAAGGCACCGGACTGAGCGCCCTGGATCACGCGGTGGTCGTAGGTGCTCGTCATCGTCATCGTCTTCGAGATCCCCAGCTCGCCGAGCTGCTCGGGTTCGACGCGCCCGAAGCCGGCCGGGTAGCCGATCGCCCCGGTGGCGACGATCGTGCCCTGGCCGGGCATGAGCCGGGGCACCGAGGCGGCCGTCCCGATTCCGCCCGGGTTGGTCAGCGTCAGGTTGGCGCCCGAGTAGGCCTCCGGCGCAAGCGTGCCGTCGCGCGCGCCGGCCACGAGCTCGTCGTAGCGGCTGACGAAGCGGGCGACGTCGAGCGAGCCGGCGTCGTGGACCACCGGGGTGACGAGCGAACGGGAGCCGTCGCGGCGCTCGACGTCGACCGCGAGCCCGAGGTTGAGCCCGGCGGGCTCGACCACCTGCGGCTTGCCGTCGGACTCGGCGTAGGCGTGGGCCATCACCGGCATCTCGCGCGCGGCCTCGACGATCGCCCAGGCGATCAGATGGGTGAAGGAGACGCGCCGGCCGCCGTCCTTGAGCTCGCGACGGCGGGCGTCGAGGACGTCGACCGAGAGCGTGCGGAAGCTCGTGGCGGTGGGGATCGACCGGCTCTCGTTCATGTACCGGGCGAGCGTCCCGGCGGGGCCGCGGAGAGGGCGGCGCGCCGGCTCGGGCCGGCCGGCCGGGGTGGCCGCGGGAGGGGCGGCTTCGGCGGCGCCCTGCTCGGGCGGGGCCTCGACCGCCGCGGTCGCTGCGGTCGCGGCCGCGCCGTTCCCCTCGATCGCGGCGAGCACGTCGCCCTTGGTGACCCGGCCGCGGGGGCCGGAGCCGGTCAAGGCGCCGAGGTCCAGCCCGTGGGCGCTGGCGATGCGGGCCGCGACGGGGGTGACGGCGATCACGCCGCCGTCGGTCGGGACGGGGAGCGCAGCCGCGGCGGCGGGCTCGACGCCAAGAGCCGCTTCGGCCGCCGGAGTCGACGGCAAGCTCAGGGGCGCGGGAGGCGGCGCCGGCGCCGCTGCGCCGACCGCGATCCGGCACAGGACCGTCCCGACCCTCACCGTCTCGTCGGGCGCGACGAGGATCTCGGCGATGGTGCCCGCGGCGGGCGCGGGGACCTCGGCGTCGACCTTGTCGGTCGATACCTCGACGAGGGTCTCGCCGGCCTCGACCGCGTCGCCGACCTGCTTGAGCCACTCGAGGACGATCCCCTCGGCGACCGACTCGCCCATCTGAGGAAGCGTCACATCGACGAGCTCGTCGGAGGAGGTGGGGCCGCCGTCGGTCTGCGGCTGGGAGCGCTCGCGCGCGCGGCCCTGCGCCGCGACCTCAGCCGCTCTCGTCGACTCCTGCTCGGCCGCGGCACCGTGCTCGGCCTCCTCGACGACGCTCTCGCCGGTGTCGGGCGCGAGCGGCGGGCCGCTGCCGTGGTCTGGAGGGGAGGTGATGCCCGCCTCCCCGGTGCGGGCGCCCATCGCGTCGTCGTCGCTCTCAGCCGCGCCGGGAACCCAGCTGTTCCCAGCCGGCGCGGCGCCGTCGCCCCGGACTGTCGCGCCGGCTCGGCCTGCCTCGGCAGGCGCGCCGCCCCCACCGGCCGCGGCAACGGCGTCCGCGACGGCGCCGACCGCGAGCTGAGCCAGGACCGTCCCCACGGGCACGGTTTCGTCGGGCTCGACCAGGATCTCCGCGATCACCCCGTCGGCTGGCGCTGCAACCTCGGCATCGACCTTGTCGGTCGAGACCTCGACGACCGTCTCGTCGGCCTCCACCTCATCGCCCACATGCTTGTGCCACTCGAGCACCGTGCCTTCGGTGACCGACTCGCCCATCTGGGGCATCGTGATCTGGACGTTGGTGCTCGCCATCGGCGTACTCACACCATACCCGCCCCGGTTCGGCCCACGCCCCAGGATCCGGGGGATGACAGCATCCGCCCGAGCTGAGGGAGTCGGCTAGATCCCCAGCTCCGGCAACCGGGCGCGCGCGTGCTCGGTCACCGTCTCCCGCACCCAGCGCCGCAGCTGAGGATCCGCCATGCGCAGTCGCCCGAGCAGCTCCGCCTGCCCCTCGAGCGGTAGTCCGGCGATCTCCCAGCGCACGACGAGTCGCTCGAACAGGAACTCGAGCCGGCGCTGCTCGTGGTCCTCGAACGAGGCGCCCGGCCGGCTCTCGAGCGCGCGGAAGCGCTCGACCGTTCCGGCCGTCAGCGTGTCGCGGAGGCTGAGGACGTTCCCGTCGGCGTCGGGGTACTCGACGCTCGAGGCCGCGGACTCGGGTGCAGTCTGCTGCGCGCGACGGCGCTGGCGGCGGCCCATCGCCCCGACGGTAGCGCCGCCCTGGGCGAGCGCCGGGGGCTGACGCGCTAGGAGACGCGCCCCGCCTATACCGGCGCGAGCGTGCGGTTCCACGGTCGCGCCGCGCGCAGGGCGGCGAGGATCGACCGCGTCGCCGGGGACTTGTTGAGCGTGTAGAAATGGATCCCGGGCGCTCCGCGGGAGAGCAGCTCGGCGCACTGGAGGGTTGCGTAGGACACCCCGAGGTCCTTGACGGCATCGGGGTCGTCCTGGCGCTCGGCGAGCTCGCGCTCGAGGTCGTCGGGGATCGAGGCGCCGCACATCTCCGTGAAGCGCTTGATCTGACGGTAGTTGGTCACGGGCATGATGCCCGGGATGATGGGCACGCCGATTCCCGCCGCGTGCGCCTGCTCGACGAAGTTGAAGTAGAGCTCGTTGTCGAAGAAGAGCTGGGTGATCAGAAAGCTCGCCCCCGCATCGACCTTCTCGCGGAGGAACCGCAGGTCGTGCTCCATGCTCGGGGCCTCGGGATGGACCTCAGGAAAGCAGGCGGCGCCGACGCAGAACGGATACCCGTCGGAGATCAGCCGCGCGAGCTCTGTCGAGTAGTGGAGGCCGCCCTCGGTCGCGCGCCACTCGGTCTCGCCGCCGGGCGGATCGCCGCGGAGGGCGAGCACGTTCTCGATCCCTATCTCCTCCATGTCGTCGAGCGTGGCGCGGAGATCGTAGACGGTCGCGCCGACGACGCTGAAGTGGGCCATGGCCTCGATGTCGGTCTCCTGGCGGATCCGCCTGACGACGCCCAGCGTGCGGTCGCGGGTCGACCCCGCCGCGCCGTAGGTGACCGACACGAACGCCGGGTCGTCCTCCTGTAGCTCGGAGACCGTATTGAACAGCCTCTCCATGCCCTCGTCGTCCTTGGGCGGGAAGAACTCGAAGGAGAAGCAGGGCCGGCGCTCCTCGAGGATCTGGTCGATGCGCATGGCGGAATAGATTAGGGACCGGAGCGCGGATCGGGCGCCCCGGCGCTAGCCGGCTCGGTCCCGGCAGGCTCGTCCGGCTCGTCCGGGGCCACGACGTCGAGGTCGGTAGCCACCTGCTCGCGGCCGCCCCGGCGGTACTTCACGTCGACCGAATCGTGACGGCGGTAGGTGCCCGCGATCGAGAGGAACATCAACATCCAGCGCCAGAAGCCGAGCTCTCCCTCTTGGGCGAGCTCACGGTCGAAGACGAGGGTCCGCCCCTCGACGCGGTAGTCGGAGCCCTCGGTCTGGCGAACGCCACTGACGAACACCAGGTAGGGCGGCTCCGCACCGCTCGGGAGCTCGACGAGCGACCGCTTGGCCATGGCGGCCCGTTATAGCGTCCGCTTCGACAGGGACCATCTTCACTCAACGCGTTTCGGTGACGATGCGCCGTAGCGCCTCGTAGGCCGACTCGCCGGCCTGCTGCTCGATCACCCGCCGGCGGAGCGCACCGGTGTAGGCCTCGACCGAGCCGTCGCCGCGCACGTCGAGGCCCGCGCGCAGGCGGCGCGGACCCGCGAGCTCGAGGCGGGCGATAACCTGCGCGACTGGCTCGAACTGGCGTACCTTGAGGTCGATGCGCCGGGCGCCGGCACCCTCAGCGAGGGAGCGGGCTCGGGCCTCGAGCTCGGCCAGCGCGGCGTCCTGATCGTCGAACCGTCGGCGCTCGACGCGCGGGCCGGAGCGGACCCTGAGGCGGTATGACCTCGCCATCGCTCGCTAGGGAACGGTCTCGAAGCCCTGTGCGTCGAAGTCGCGGTCGAAGGCGAACTCGATGCCGTGGCGGCGCATGATCTCGAAGGAGACCCGCCGGCGCAGCCCGGCCAGACAGGCAGACATCGCGTTGTCGTGGAGGTGCTGATCGACCCAAACGAACTCCGGCGAGGGGACGAGGTCCTCGAGCAGGCACCGTGTAGCGACAATTCCGAGACGCCGCTGTACGAGCGCGGTCACTTCGAGGAGAAGGTAATTGTGGGTGATCGAGTCGCCCGGTTGGTCGAGGCTGCGAAGAAGCGCACGGCCCGGGCGTGCTGGCGATCCTCAGCGTCGACGATCGCGTATAGAGCCGAGGTATCGACTAGGACCGCCAGTCGAGAAGGTCCTCAGCAAGATACTCGTCGTGGTTGTCCGAGATGTCGATATAGCCCGACCGGATCTCGCCGATCGACGCGCCGCCGTCGTCTCGCCTGCCAGTCATCTTGGCCGACGACGCGATCGACTCCCTCGCGAACCAGCGTTGCCATCGATACGCGTCGCTCCGCAGCGAGGCGCCTCAACGCGCTTGCCTGCTCCTCGGTGAGCTGTATCTGGTTCCCGACCAAGCCATCATGATAACCCTGGGCACTTCACTGTTATCAGCCGCCGATGGCGCTCATCGACCGCGGCGGCGGGGTGAAGCCCGGCTCGTTCACGCGGTGCTTGAGCTCCTTGCGCCAGACCGCCTCGCGGATGATCAGCTCGAGCTCGTCGTCGCTCGCGCCCGTCCGCAGGGGCTCGCGTAGGTCGGTCTCGCGAATCGAGAAGAGGCACGTGCGGAGCTTGCCCTCCGCGGTCAGGCGGATCCGGTTGCAGTCGTCGCAGAAAGGCTCCGACACCGGGTTGACGAAGCCGATCTCCCCGTGCCCGTCGCGGAAGCGGAAGACGCGCGCCGTGGCGTGTGGATCGCGCGGGCGCTCCTCGAGCGGGTGCACGGAGTCGATGATCCGCCGCAGCTCGTCGCCGGTGAGCACCGCGTCGGGCGTCCACTCGCGATCCGCGTCGAGCGGCATGAATTCGATGAACCGCACCTGAAAGGCGGTCGAGCGGGCGAACTCGGCGAAGGGGATCGCCTCCTCCTCGGTGAAGCCCCGAATGGCCACGGCGTTGACCTTGATCGGATGGACTTCGGGGTGGCGCGCGAGCGCCTCGAGCCCGCGCAGGACCTGCGGCAGCGAGTCGCGGCGGGTCATCTGGAAGAAGCGATCGCGCTGCAGCGAGTCGATCGACACGTTCACGCGCCCGATTCCGGCGGCCACCAGCGCGCCGGCGTCGCGCTCGAGCAGGTAGCCGTTCGTGGTCAGCGAGAGGTCGTCGAGGCCGTCGATTCGCGCCAGCATCCCGACGAGCTTCGGGAAGTCGCGTCGCACGAGCGGCTCGCCGCCGGTGAGTCGCACGTCGGTCACCCCGAGCCGGGCCAGGAGCCGCACGAGCCGCTCGATCTCCTCGAAGCTGAGCACCTGGGAGCGGTCGAGCCAGGGCAGGCCCTCGGCCGGCATGCAGTACTGGCAGCGGAAGTTGCAGCGGTCGGTGACCGACACGCGCAGATCGGAGATCAGGCGGCCGTGGGCGTCACTGAGGGGGTCGAGCGTCATTTGGAGGAGCGTACCCCGCCGGGCCGGCTCAAGTCTGCCCGACGAGCTCGAGGCCAGCCACCACGTCGGCGACGCGCTCGAAGTGAGAGTCGAGCGTCCACACCCCCGCGCCGGAGTGGGCCGCAGCTACGCCGATCGCGACGTCTGTGAGCGGAATGCGCCGCCCCTGCCTCACGAGCTCTCCCAGCGCTTCGCCGACGGACCGCCATCCGGTCGCGTCGAGCGACGCCCAGGGCAGCGCGACGAGGCTCTGCCACAGCGCTTCCGTGGCGGCGCCGCGAGTTCCGGCGAGCAGCTCCGCGACCACCGGCCCACACGTGAGCATCCTCTGTTCGTCCAAGAGCGCCTTGGCCCGGGGACGGACGCGCGGGTCGTCCCGCAGGTAGGCGATCCAGATCGACGTGTCGGCGAGGATCACCGGCGACCGGTGCGATCCATCCGGCGCAGCTCCTGCGAGACGTCCTCGATCTCGATCCTCCCGACCAGCTCCTCGAGCTTGCGGACGGCATCGCGACGCAGATGATCCTCGATGGCGTGCTCGACGGCACGTGTCTTCGTCGCACCCGGATGGCGAGCGAGCAGCGCGCTCATGAGCTCGTCATCCAGATCGAGTGTCGTTCGCATGGCATCAGTATGGCATAAGCCTACCGGTCCTCGATCGCCACGTACTCTCGCTCCCGGTACCCGTCGTAGATCTGCCGCGGCCGGGCGATCGCCTGCTCGTCGTCGCCGACCAGCTCGAGCCACTGCGCGACCCAGCCCGAGGTGCGCGGGATGGCGAAGATCACGGTGAACATCGCCGCCGGCATGCCGAGCGCCTCGTAGATCAGGCCCGAGTAGTAGTCGACGTTGGGGTAGAGCTTGCGGTCGGTGAAGAACTCGTCGTCCAGCGCGCGCTTCTCGAGCTCGACGGCGATCTCGAGCTTGGGGCTCTTGCCGGTGACATCGAGCACCTGGTCGACGTGGCGCTTGATTATTCGGGCCCGCGGGTCGTAGTTCTTGTAGACGCGGTGGCCGAAGCCCATCAGACGCTGCTCGCGCTTCTTGACCCCCTCGAGGAAGTCCGGGATGTTGTCGGTCGAGCCGATCCGGTCGAGCATGCGCAGGACCTGCTCGTTGGCCCCGCCGTGGAGCGGTCCGTAGAGGGCGGAGACCCCGGCCGCAATCGCCGAGTAGGGGTCCACCCGAGTCGAGCCGACGCCGCGCACGGCGTTCGTCGAGGCGTTCTGCTCGTGGTCGGCGTGGAGGATGAAGAGCACGTCCAGGGCGCGCACGAGCCGGTCGTCGGGCTCGTACTTCCACTCGGCCATCTTGAACAGCATCGAGAGGAAGTTCTCGGGATAGGTGAGGTCGTTGTCGGGATAGATGTAGGGCAGCCCGAGGTTGTGGCGGTAGGCGAAGGCCGCCAGCGTGGGCATCTTGGCGATCAACCGCACCGCGGCCATGCGCTGCTCGTGGTCGTCGGTGATGTTGTTCGAGCCCGGATAGAAGGTCGACAGCGCTCCCACGGTGGCGAGCAGCATCCCCATCGGATGAGCGTCGTAGCGGAAGGCCTCCATCGACTTCTTGATGTTCTCGTGGACGTAGGTGTGGTGGGTGATCTCGTGCTCCCACAGCTCGTACTCCCGCCTGGTCGGCAGCTCGCCGTAGATCAGGAGGTAGGCGACCTCGAGGTAGGTCGAGTGCTCGCACAGCTGCTCGATCGAGTAGCCGCGGTACTCGAGGATCCCCGCGTCGCCATCGACGTAGGTGATCTCGCTGCGCGTCGAGGCCGTGTTCTTGAAGGCCGGGTCGTAGGTCATGAGGCCGAAGTCGTCCTCGGAGACCTTGATGTCGCGGAAGTCCATGGCCCGCACCGTGCCGTCGGTGATCTCCATCTCGTAGCTCTCGCCGGTGCGGTTGTCGGTCACCGACAGGCTGTTCTCGGCGCTCGCCACTCCGCCGCCGTCTCGATCCTGCTCGGTCTCGTTGCCTGCCATCGCTCTCCTCGTTCTCGCCTGGGTGCCGCGTCCCCCTAGACGTATCCGTTTTCCGGCCGCCCGATGCCTCGCGGGCGCGAGCGCGTGGGCTAGGAGGAGCGTCTAGAGTGGCGAGTGGGCGACGCTTTAGAGGAGACGAGGTGGACCTGAGGACGCTGAGCCTGGGAGAGCGGATCGCTGCCGTGAGCGGCGTGGCGCTGTTCGGGCTCTTGTTCGCATCCTGGCTCGAGGGTTCGAGCGCGTGGCAGCTCTTCGGCACCCTCGACTACCTGCTCGCCCTGCTGGCGCTCGCTGCGCTGGCGCTGCCGCTCGCGAAGGCGACGGGGCGCGAGCCCGGATCGCCGGCGTCGATGCCCGCGATCCTCACGCGCATCGGCATCGTCACCCTGACCATCACCGCGACCTTCCTGATCGAGGGGGAGGATCGGGAGGTCGCCATCTTCTTCGCCGTGCTCGCCTCCACCGGGATCCTCTACGGGGGCATCACGACACCGGGAGTTGAGGCGCCGCGACGAGGGCGCGAGCGCCCGCGCCAGCGTGCGCGTGAGCGCCCGCGGCGCCCGCCCGCCACGGAGGAGTTCGAGCAGCCTCCGCCCGGGATGGAGAGTCGGCGGGGCCGCGAGTCCGCGACCGGCGGCGACGAGCAGGAGCCCGCTCCGACCACCCGGACCGCACCTGAGACGCCGAGCCTTGCTCGGGAGAGAACGCTCCGGGCCGATGAGGACCTGTCGTGGAGCGAACCGCCCTCGCCGCCCGGCGAGGGCGGATCGACGGAGGTGCGCCCTCCGCGCCGTTCACGGGGGGAGCCGCCGGAGCCTCGCTAACGCGGCGTCGCGCGTGCCGCGAGCGCACAAGCGCTGCCTCAGTGGCGCGCCGGGACCCGCGTGCGGGCGGGGCGAGTGCGCACCCGTACGCGCGGTGGTGCAGGCGAGCGTGGAGCACGGTGCGGCCCTCGGCGTGAGGGTCGCGGCCGGCGGGGGCGCGGATGCCGCGGTCCCGTCCCGCCGCCGCCGTCGTAGCCGCCGCCGTCCTCGCCGGGCTCGGATCGCAACGCCCACCACACGATCCCCAGGAGCGCGAGCAGCGGGATCTTCAGCACGACCATCATGAAGACGAACGCCCACCCCACGTGCCGCAGGGTAGCGAGATCGCAGCAGAAGGTGTCGGCCGGTCAGCGCCGGCGCCAGCTGCCGCCGAAGAGGCGTCCGAGTCGGCTCGTGGCTCGGCTGGGCCGAAAGCTCGGCGCCCCGCGCTCGGGAGGCGGAAGCTCGCTCGCCTGTGCCGCGGTGATGCTCAGGGTGACCGCGCGCTCAGCCGTTCGGGCGACCTCGGGCGCGTCGACGAAGCGCAGATCGCCCGAGGGGGTCCGGAGGACGATTCCGTCGAAGATGTGCTCGCGGTAGTTGTCGAGCACGTCTTCGACCTTCCCGACCTCGACGCCGTCCGAGCTCAGTACCGGCGTCCCCCCGGTCACGGCGGAGTAGTGGACCGCGTGACCGTCGTCGTTCATGCCGTCCTCGTCAGGACGAGGGGACGGCCTCGAAAGCCGTCATCCGGCGGAAGTCCTCGAAGCGATCGTCGATCTCCTCCCGGGTGAGGCGCTGCACGCGCTCGGTCCCGAACTCCTCGACGTTGAACGAGGCGAGCGTCGAGCCGTAGCTCATCGCCCGGCGCAGGACGCTCTCGTCCTCGTCGGCGCCCTCTCCTTGCGACGCCAGGTAGCCGAGGAACCCTCCGGCGAAGGAGTCGCCGGCGCCGGTCGGGTCGTGCACGGTCTCGAGCGGATAGGCGGGGAGCGCGAAGTAGCCGTCGGGCGTGAACAGGGCAGCGCCGTACTCGCCCTGCTTGGCGACGACCGCGCGCGGCCCCATGCCCATAACCTCGCGGGTCGCCCGCACGAGGTTCCCCTCTCCGGTTAGCATCCGCAGCTCAGCGTCGTTCATGAAGACGAGATCGACGCCGCCGATGGTCTCCACGAGCGAGTCGCGCGCGGTGTCGATCCACAGGTTCATGGAGTCGAGCCCGACGAGCCTTGCTCCCTCGCACTGCTCGTTAACCTGCCGCTGGAGATCGGGTTGGATGTTGGCGAGGAAGAGGCTCTCCGCCGCGCGCGAGGCCTCCGACAGCTTGGGCTCGAAGTCGCCGAAGACCCCGAGCTGGGTGTCCTCGGTGTGGGCGGTGTTGAAGTCGTAGTCGTAGCGTCCGCGCCAGAAGAAGGTCCTCCCGCCGGGCACGCGCTCGATGTCGTCGGTATTGACCCCCCGCTCGTGAAGCACCGCGTACTCCTCGTCACCGAAGTCGTCGCCGACGGGGCCGACGATACGCACGGCGGAGAAGAAGCTCGCTGCGAGCGAGAAGTGGACGGCCGAGCCGCCGAGCATGCGCTCGCGCTCGCCGAAGGGCGACTCGACGGCGTCAAAGGCGATGGATCCGACCACGCAGAGGCTCATCCGAGGCGGGAAGGGTACTCGGCACCGGCAGCGGGTAGCCGACCGGGCGCATGCGGGCGGTTCAGAGGAGGAGTTCGGCGGCCCACGCTCGATCCGCCGGCTGACGCCGGCGACCGTCGCGTGCCGTCAGCGCCGCCGCTCCCACATCTCGAGCAGCCCGAGATCGCGGAATCCGAGGCGTGCATAGATCGGGCGGCCCATGGCCGTGGCCTGGGTCGTGCTGGTCCTGCATCCCCGCCCGCGGGCGTCGAGCAACGCGCGCCGCAGGAGCCCGCTCACGAGCCCGCGCCCGCGCGCTTCGGGCACGGTCGCGGCGAACCAGAAGTCGGTGTCGTCGCCGTGGTCGTGCATGAGCACGAAGGCGGCGGGCTCGTCGTCGACGCGCGCGAGGTACAGGTGGCCCCCCGCTCCCTGCGGCAGGCCTGCGAGGGCCGCGCTCCAGGTGCCTTCAGGGTCGCCGTACGCGCGGTCGTTGATGCGCCACGCCGTCTCGAGGTCCCACTCGCCGCTCCAACGCGGTTCGTGGAGCCGGAAATCGGGTAGCGAGTCGAGCTCTGCGGCCATGGCGGTGGGAGCGGCGTCGGGCCGGTGGCCCGCAAGCTCGAGGAGGGACGCCGTTTCTCGGTCCCCCGCCGGGACCCAGACCGTCCACGCCCGGACTCCCGCCGCTTCGTAGGCGGCGCCGAGCTCCGGAAGGGCAGCCGCGAGCGCTGTGGCATCCTGATAGACGACGGAGTTGAGCACGGAGCGCCCGGGCGTGGCGGGAGTGAGCGCCGCAGTCACCCCATCGAGTCGGAGGACCGAGCTGTCGGGTGCTCCCGAGCGCCTGCGCCTCGAGTGCCCCGCCCATCGTCTTCAGCAGCCGAGCGAGGAGGGCGGCATCGTCCATGGCGCCCGAGTATCCAACCGCGTACTGCGGCCCGTCAGCGTGAGCGGCGGGTGAGGGCGCGCCGTAACGGCGGACGAGAGTGCGCCGACTGGGCCAGCGCCGCGTTCACGGCGACGTAGCCGAGCTCGGCCCCCGTCGTGACCGCGCCGAGCCAGTTGAGGCGACGCTTGAGCCGTGCCTCCTCGCGCGTGGCCTCCGGCGCGGGCTGGTCGCCGCTGGCGAGCGGGACGGCCCCGCCCGGCTCGAGCCGCGAGAATCGCACGCCCGTCACCGCGGTGGCGACTCCGCTCGTCGCGACGCCGGCCAGCAGGGCGTCCTTGACGCGGGCGAGGCGCCGCTCCCGCTCAGATAGGAGGCTCGGACGCGCCTCGGTGGCCCGGGCGGAGATCCAGCCCGCGGTGATCGCCGCGAGCGACAGCCCGTTGACCGCTCCGTAGCGACGCCACGCCGCGTTCACGACCTTTCCGCGCTCGGCGGGGTCGCGGACCGCGGTGACCGAGGGATGCAGCGCAAAGCGCCCGAACAGAGAGCCGCCGAGCAGGCCGGCGGCGCCGACGTCGTGGGCGACGCGGGCGAGGTGGGCATTCAGGTCGGTGGGAGGTGTGTGGCCGCGCACGATCCGGCACGTCTACCCGCTCGGGGGCCCTGTCAGTCGGTCGCGCGCGCGGTCACCCACCGCCGGCGCGGCTAGTCTCAGGAGGCAGATGACCACCTTCACCGACCTCGGCCTCTCTCAATCGCTGCTCGATGGGCTCACCCACCTGGGCTACGAGCGCCCCACCCCGATCCAGGAACAGGCCATCCCGACCCTGCGCGAGGGCCGTGACATGATCGGCCAGGCCCAGACCGGCACCGGCAAGACCGCCGCCTTCGGCCTCCCCCTGCTCGAGTTCGTCGATCCGGCCGAGCAGGAGGTGCAGGCGCTCGTGCTCACGCCGACGCGCGAGCTCTGCATTCAGGTCACCCAGGCGCTGCGGGCCTACGGCGAGCGGCGCGGCGTCCAGATCGTGGCGGTGTTCGGCGGCGCGCCGATCCGCGGGCAGGTCGCCCAGCTCAAGGAGGGGGCGCAGGTCGTGGTCGGGACGGTCGGCCGGGTCATGGACCTCATGGGCCGCCACGAGCTCGTCCTCTCGGACGCCCGCTACGTCGTCCTCGACGAGGCCGACGAGATGCTCGACCTCGGCTTCCTCGAGGACGTCGAGACGATCCTCTCCCGCTGTCCTTCCGGACGACAGACATCGCTCTTCTCGGCGACGATCCCGCCCGCGATCGCCAAGCTCGCCGAGAAGCGCATGCTCGACCCGGTGACGATCACGGTGCGCACCGCCACGCTCACCATCGACACCGTCGAGCATTTCCACGTCGAGGTCGCCTCCGAGCGCGAGAAGCCCGACGCGCTCGCGCGGGTGCTCAAGGCCGAGGCGCCCGGTCAGGCGATCGTCTTCGTGCGCACGAAGATCGGCACCGACCGGCTGGCGCGGGCGCTGTCGGACAAGGGGCTTCGGGTCAAGGCTCTGCACGGCGACATGTCCCAGGGCACCCGCGACGGCGTGATGATCGCCTTCAAGGAGGGTCGTCAGCCGCTGCTGGTTGCCACCGACATCGCGGCGCGGGGCCTCGACATCTCCGGCGTGACCCATGTCGTCAACTACGACGTCCCCACCTCACCCGACGTCTACGTGCATAGGATCGGGCGGACGGGCCGCGTCGGGCGTTCGGGGCGGGCCATCACCCTGATCTCGCCGCGCCAGCGCCGCGAGCTCGAGGCGATCGAGCGCCACGCCGGCACCGAGATCGGAGCCTGGTCGGAGGACGCGACGGGAGCCGCCGCCGGCAACGGCGGCGCGCGTGCCCCCCGCGACCCGCACGATCATCCCGACCTGCCGGGCTCGCCCGACGTCGGCCTTGCGGTAGCGGTGGAGTCCGACGGCGATGGGAAGCCACCGGAGCCGGCGAAGCTCACGGCGGGTCGCTCGGCGACCGAGCCGCGCCGCCAGGCGCGCCGCCCTCGCCATACCAAGCCCCGCCGGCGCCCCGACGACCCCCCGCGAGCGCGCCTCGTGATCGGCGCCGGGCGCGTCCATGGCCTCGAGCCCGCCGATGTCGTCGGTGCGCTCGTCCAAGGCTCGGGCCTCGAGGGCGAGGACATCGAGCGCGTGCGCGTGCTCGAGCGCTTCTCGCTGGCCGAGGTTCCGGCGGAGCGCGCGTCGGAGGCCGTAGAGCGGGTCGGGGGCAGCCGTGTGAAGGGCAGGGCGCTGCGGCTTCAGGTGCTGGCAAACGGCGCACCGGGAGCGAGCTCGTGAGCCTGGCGACCCTCCACACAAACCACGGCGCGATCGGGCTCGAGCTGTTCGATGCAGACGCGCCGAAGACCGTCGAGAACTTCCGGTCGCTGGCCGCCGACGGGTTCTACGACGGCCTCGTCTTTCACCGCGTGATCCCCGGCTTCATGATCCAGGGCGGCGACCCGCTCGGCACCGGGACCGGCGGACCGGGGTACACCTTCGAGGACGAGATCAACCAGCACAAGATCGTCCGCGGGGCGCTCGCCATGGCCAACTCCGGCCCGAACACGAACGGCAGCCAGTTCTTCATCGTCACCACCGACGCCGCGCCGTGGCTCGATGGAAAGCACACCGTGTTCGGGGCGGTGACCGCCGGCATGGACGCCGTCGACCGCATCGAGGCCGCGCCGACCGGGGCGGGGGACCGCCCGCTCGAGGACGCCACGATCGAGCGCGTCGAGCTCCCGTAGCGAGCCACGATGTCCACGGTCGAGCAGCAGACGCAGGCGCAGACGAACGGTGCGGGGATCAGCACGATCCCGGTCGACAATCCCGCCACGGGCGCGACCATCGGACACATCCCGAACCTCGACCGTGACGGCGTTGGCGAGCTCGTCGCGCGGGGCCGAGCGATTCAGCCGTCCTGGGAGGCGCTCGGCTACGACGGCCGCGGGGCGATCATGCTCGAGATGCGCGCATGGATGGCGCGCAACCGCGAGCGCATCATCGAGACGGTCTGCGAGGAGAACGGCAAGACCTGGGAAGATGCCCAGGCCGGCGAGCTCCTCTACAACCTCGATGCGCTCGGCTTCTGGGCCAAGAAGGCCTCGAAGTACCTCGCCGACGAGAAGGTCCGCCCGCACTCGCCGTTCCTGCTCGGCAATAAGCTCGTCGAGCGCTACCGCCCGTTTGGGGTCGTCGGCATCATCGGGCCGTGGAACTACCCGCTCACCAACAACTTCGGCGACGCCATCCCCGCGCTCATGGCCGGCAACACCGTCGTGCTGAAGCCGAGCAGCCTCACCCCGCTCACGAGCCTCTTGATTGCCGAGGGCCTGAGCGAGAGCGGCCTGCCCGAGGACGTCTTCCTGGTTGCGACCGGCTCGGGCGACACCGGCTCGGCGCTCGTCGACTGCGCGGACTTCGTCCACTTCACGGGCTCGACCGAGGTCGGCAAGAAGGTCCTGGCCCAGGCGGCGGAGACGCTCACCCCGGTGACGCTCGAGCTCGGCGGCAAGGACCCGATGATCGTCTGCGCCGACGCCGACGTCGAGCGCGCCGCCAACTGCGCGCTCTTCTACTCGATGCAGAACGGCGGCCAGGCCTGCATCTCGGTGGAGCGGGCGTACGTGGAGGAGCCGATCTACGAGGACTTCGTGAGCAGGGTCGCCGCAAAGGCGCGCGAGCTGCGCCAGGGCGTGCCGCGCGGCCCGGGATCGGTCGACGTCGGCGCCATCACCAATACGGAGCAGGCCGAGCTGATCGCGCGCCACGTGCGCGACGCCGTCGAGAAGGGCGCCAAGGTACTCGTGGGCGGCGCCCGCAACGACGTCGACGGCGGGATCTTCTTCCAGCCGACGATCCTCCGCGACGTCGACCACTCGATGGAGATCATGACCGAGGAGACCTTCGGACCGACCCTCCCGATCATGCGCGTCCGCGACGCCGACGAGGCGATCCGCCTCGCCAACGACTCTCGCTACGGGCTCGACTCGAGCGTGTTCACCCGCGACCTCGAGAAGGGCGAGCGGCTCGCGCGCCGCGTCGAGGCCGGCGCGACCTGCGTCAACGACTGCCTGGTCAACTACCTCGCACTCGAGGTCCCGTTCGGAGGCATGAAGGAGTCCGGCATGGGGGCTCGCCACGGGCGCAAGGGCATCCAGAAGTACTGCCAGACCCAGCAGATCATGGTCACCCGCTTCGCCCCCAAGAAGGAGATCCACTTCTTCCCGTACAGGAAGCGGGTGACGAAGGGGCTGGGGCGCGCGCTTGGGCTGTTGTACGGGCGGCGGGGCGGCTCACGCTGAGCCGAGCCGTTCACTGGGAGGGCGACATCCGGGAGGGCAGCGGGAACATCGACCTCGCGTCGAGCGGGCTGGCCGAGGGCCTTCCTGTCAGCCTCCCGACGCGGTCGGCCGAGCGGGCATGAGGCCAGACCAGCCCGGATGAGTTGATCGCGGGTGCTCACGCCGGCTGCCACGCGGTGGCGCTCTCGATGGTGCTCACTCAGGGCGGTAACCACCCGAGTCGCTCGACGCCAGCGCGGAAGTCGCGCTGGCCGAGGCGTCAGGCGGCGGCTATGAGATCTCGCATGTCGACCTCAACGTCCGCGGCCGAGTACCGGGCCTCGACGCCCACGGCTTCGAGCAGGCGGCCCGCGAGGCCGAGCGGGTGTGCGTGGTGTCGAACGCGCTGCCTGGCAACGTCCAGATCAACTTGAGCACGGAGTTCGGCGACTGAATGCAGCGCCCTCGGCGGCGCGCGGAGACGATGTTGCCCGAGCGTGCATGGCGGCTCGGGCGCAACGCGCCCCTGAGCGGCTCCCGAGACGCTAAGAGGGCAGCCGCTTCGCGTAGACGATGAAGTTGTCGCGGTAGTGGCCGGTCCCGCTGTCGAAGCTACCGCCGCAGGTGACGAGGCGGAGCGTCGGCATGCGGGTCTTGCCGTAGACCCGCTGGGTCGGGAACGCGTCCTTGGGCACGCGCTCGGTGCGCTCGACCTCGAAGGCCACGGTCGTACGGTCGCGACGACGGACCCGGATCTCGTCGCCCTTCCCGACCGAGGGCAGGCTGGCGAAGGCGCCGTCCCGGCCGCCGCCGTTGACATGGGCGGTGATCATGGCCGGGCCCCGTTCACCGGGCTCGGACCCGCCCTCGTGCCAGCCGGCATCCGCGATGTCCTCGGGAACCTCGATCTTGCCGTTCGGCTTGAGCCCGAGCGGGATCGTCGGGGCGGAGATGCCGGCTGACGGCACGCTCACCGCAACCGGGCTCGCCGCGTTGCGGTCGACGCGGACCTTCAGCTTCGGCCGCGGCTTCGGCTTCGGCTTGGGCTTGGGCTTGGGCTTGGGCTTGGGCTGCCGGGGCTTCGGCCGCTCCTTCTCCACGCGCAGCGGCGGGGGCGGCGAGGGCGCCGCGGCCACCATGCTCCGCGGCTTGGGCGCCGGTTGGTCGGAGGAGCCGACGAGGGCCGCCGCCACCCCCGCGCCCACGACGCAGACGAGCGCCGCGGACCAGAGCCCGCGGCGCTTAGCCTTCGAGAACTTCGGTCCGGGGCCGCTCAAGACCCAGCGCGGCGCCTCATCATCAAGAAGCCCGTCCCGAGAACTCCGAGGAGCGCGAGCAGCGCGGCGCCACGGGCGACGGGCGATGGGCCGGGAGCGTCAGAGCCGGTCGGGCCGAAGCCGCTGTCGACGCCACCTTCGGGGACGGCGCCGGTGCCTTCCACCTCGGCGGTGGCGATGACCTCGGCGGTGGCGGTGGCGGTGGCCTCGCCGGTGCCATCCTGGGCCGTGGCGCCCGTGGCGATCATGCCGCCGGCCAGGACCAGGATGAACACGGTTCCGAGTACCGCAAGTAGATTCTTATGTCCCCTCATGACCACCCCTCTTTCACGTGGGACCTACGGATCCCCGAGTTGGATTGAGGTCAGGGCAGAGTGCCCTGACGGTTAGCACGGTCGCTTCCCTGCTCACGGATGGCCTCGAGGCAGACTTGGGCCGGCGTCGACGCCCTCGCACGCGGACGGAGTGCTCCGGCCGCCCGCGAGCACCGCCGCGATGACCGGCAGGCGCATCAACGTCCAAGTCTTCCCTTCGGAGCGGCATGGTAACCGGCTGCAAGCTACCAGGAACCGGCGACCGTAGCGTCCGGCTGAACGTCAGCTCCCAGACCCGTCGTCGTACAGCCCCTCGAGCTCGTCGCGGAAGTTGTCGTAGACCACGTTGCGCTTGACCTTCAGGGTCGGAGTGATCTCCCCGTCCTCCTGGGTCAGCTCGCGGTCGACAACCGTGAACTTCTTGATCTGCTCGACGTTGGCGAGGTCCTCGTTGGCGGCATCGATCGCCTTCTGGATCTCCGAGCGCACGCGCTCGTCGCCCGCGATGTTGTCGCCGTCCGCGCCCGCCTCCTCGACCAGCGAGTCGCGCTCCTCCTGGTCGAGCATGACCATGGCTACCAGGTAGGGCTTGTCGTCGCCGTAGACGAGGGCGTGGGAGACCCACCGGTTTGCGGCGATCTTGTTCTCGATGAAGCCCGCCGGGATGTTCTTGCCCGACGAGGTGACGATGATGTCCTTCTTGCGGCCGGTGATCGAGAGGAAGCCGTCGTCGTCGAGCTCGCCGAGGTCGCCGGTGTGGTACCAGCCGTCCTGGTCGAGGTCCTCCTTGGTCTCCTCCTCCATCCCGTGGTAGCCCTGGAAGACGTGCGGGCCGCGGATGAGTATCTCTCCGTCCTCGTCGCCGATCTTGACCTCTGAGCCGGGCAGCGCCTTGCCGACCGTCCCGAACCTGAAGTCGTGGGGCTGGTTGATGGTGGCCACCGCCGAGGTCTCGGTGGCGCCGTAGCCCTCGAGCACGAGCACCCCGCACGCGTCGAAGAACTCGAGCACCTCGGGCTGAACGGGCGCGGCGCCCGTGGCGGCGAACTGCAGGTTCCCGCCGAAGAGCTCGCGCACCTTGGACAGCATGCGCTTGTCGGCCTGGACGTACTCCTTGCGCAGGATCGGCCCCGGATCCTCGCCGCGGCGGGCGAGCTCGCGGACCTCGCGCCCCACGTCGACCGCCTTCCAGAACACCTTCTCCTTGACGAAGCCGTCCGCCTGGGCGGTAGCGCGCGCGTAGACCTTCTCGAAGATGCGCGGGACGGCGGCGAAGTGGGTCGGCTCGACCTCTTGGAGGTTCGCGATGATCTTGTCCTTGTCGCCCTCCCAGTAGGCGAGCGTGCCGCCGATGTCGATTACGAGCATCTGGAGGATGCGCGTGAGCACGTGGGCCAGCGGCAGGAAGAGCAGCAGCGAGGGCCGCTCCCCCCAGTCGGCCGCGTCCTCGCACATCGCGATGTTCGCGCGGTAGTTGCCGTGGGTGAGCAGGCAGCCCTTGGGCGGCCCGGTGGTGCCGGACGTGTAGACGATCGTGAACAGGTCGTCGGCGGACACGCTCTCGACGCGCTCGTCGAACTGCTCGTCTTCTATTTCCTCTCCCTGCTCGGTCAGCCCGCTGAGCGTCGTCGTTCCCTCGGCCTCGCCCTCGATCAACACGATGTGCTCGAGCTCCGGGCAGTCCTCGCGAACCTCCTCGACCTTCTCGACCATCTCGGGGCTCTCGCAGAAGACGAGCTTCGCCCCCGAGTCCGAGAGGACGTGACGGACCTCCTCCGCGGAGCTCGTCTGGTAGATCGGGGCGACCACCGCCCCGGCGCAGATCGCGCCGAAGTCGCACAGCGTCCAGTCGGCGCGCGTGTCGGAGAAGATGGAGACCTTGTCGCCAGCCTCGATCCCGAGGGCGATCAGTCCCTTGGTCACCCGCCTGACGTTGTCGCCGAGCTCCTTGTAGGAGACCTCGTCCCACTCGCCGGCCGCGCTCTTGAGCTTAAGCGCCGGGCCCTCGTAGCGCCCCGTGGCCGCGACGATCATCTGCGCGAGGGTCTCGGTGCGGGTGCCGCGGTCAGAGCCGGACTTCTCCGCGGGGGCGTCGCTCCGTGCCAGCGACCCGCTCCCGTCGGGGCGGCCGGTCTCGGCGTCCTCCTCCCCTTTCTCCCGATCCCTGTCTCGATCGCCCTTCTGTTCCGGCTCGGTCGTCGCCACGTGCTCGTCTCCCCTTCCGCTCTGTACGTAGTTACCCGCCCGAGCGCGAGGTGATGCCGCCGCGATGCGCTGCGAGCATGCCGCGCGTGCTGGCGCTGGCGCTTGCCCTCTCGTCGAGCTTCGCCTGGGGCGTCGCCGACTTCGTCGCCGGCCTCAAGAGCCGGAGTCTCCCGGTCGCGAGCGTCATGCTCGTGGCGGTCGTCACGGGGCTGGCGCTCGCCGGCGCGGTGGTCGTCGCCCGGGGAGCCGCGCCGCCCGCGGCGTCGTTCCTCGCCTACGCCGCCCTCTCGGCGGTCGTCGGATCGATCGGGCTCGCCGCGCTCTACCGGGGCCTGGCCGTCGGGGCGATGAGCGTGGTCGCGCCGATCGCGGCCACGGGCGCCGCCGTTCCCGTCGCCTTTGGCCTCGCCTCGGGGGAGCGGCCGAGCGCCGTTCAGGTGGTGGGCGCCGCGATAGCGATCGCCGGCGTGGTGCTGGCGGCGAGAGAGGAGGAGTCGTTCGCCGACTCCGGGCGGAGCGCTCGACGGAAGCGCCTCGCCCGGGGAGTGCCGCCCGCCGTGCTGGCGGCCGTCGGCCTCGGCAGCTTCCTCGTGGCCATCGACGCGGCGAGCGAGGGCGACGTCGGCTGGGCGATCCTGGTCAACCGGCTTGTTTCGCTGGGACTACTCACCTGCGCGGCGGTCGTGCTCCGTCCGCGCCCCCCGGCGAGCCTCCGGGACGCCGCCCCCGCGGTCCTCGTCGGCGTGCTCGAGACGACGGCCAACATCCTGATCGCGATCGCCACGACTCTCGGCCTCGTCAGCCTCGTCGGGGTGCTCGCCTCGCTCTACCCGGTGGTGACGATCGCGCTCGCCCGGCTTGTGCTCGGCGAGCGGATCGGCCGGTCGCAGCAGCTCGGGGCGGGGACTGCGCTCGCCGGCGTCGTGCTCATCGCGGCGGGCTGAGGCTCGGCGACGGGCCGCGACGCCGTTACCGCAGCGTGACCTCAGCGACCTGAGGCTATGTCCGCGACGTGCCGCACGTTCTCGACGTCGTCCGCCTCCGCGCTCGGCTGGCCCTCGAACCACGCGTCGAGCATCTCCTCGAGCAGCGCCTCGCTCGTCGTGCGCAGCGACAGCGCGAGCGCGTTGGCGTCGTTCCAGCAGCGTGCGCCGCGGGCGGTCTCGGCGTCGGCGCACAGCGCCGCGCGCACGCCGGCTACCTTGTTGGCGGCGATCGACGCGCCCGTCCCGGTCCAGCAGCAGACGATCGCCTGGTCTGCGGTTCCCTCGGCGACGTCGCGGGCGGCGGCCTCGCTCGCCCAGGCCCAGTCGTCGCGCTCGCCCTCGGCGAGCGCGCCGTGGAGGAGCGGCTCGTGCCCGCGCCGGCGCAGCTCCTCGACCACGCGGTCGGCGACGCCCGTGCGCTCGTCGCTCGCCACCGAAACCCTCATGTGTCGGCAGGGTAGAGATGTCGCGCTCGCACGAGCAGCACCAGCGCGAGCATCAGCGACGCCGGGAACGACGCCGTCTGCCCTACCGTGTCGGCGACCGTGGCTGAGGTGCTCGTCACCGGAGGGACCGGGCTCCTCGGCGGAAGGGTCGTCGCCGCACTTGTGCGTCGCGGTCACTCGATCCGGATCCTGAGCCGGCGCGCCCGTGAACGAGGCGCAGCGGATGAATCGGACGGTGCCCGCGTCGTCCGCGGCGACTTGGCATCAGGCCTCGGTCTGCGCGAGGCGGTCGCGGGCGCCGAGACGATCGTCCACTGCGCGAGCGCAACCGACGCGCGCGCGCCGTGGACCCTGCGCAAGGTCGACGTCGAAGGGACCCGCCGCCTCGCTCATGCCGCGCGTGCGGCTGGCGCCGACACCCACCTCGTCTACCCCTCGATCGTCGGCGTCGACGCGGTTCCGCTCTCCTACTACCGCGCCAAGCGCGCCGCGGAGGAGGAGGTCGTGCGCTCGGGACTAGGGTGGACGATCGGGCGCTCGACCCAGTTCCACGCTCTGGTGCTCTCCATCCTTCGCTTTCTCCACCGCGGGCTGCTGCTGGCCGTGCCGCGCGGGCTTCGCCTGCAGCCGGTCGAGGTCGCCGAGGTCGCGGAGAGGCTCGCCCGAGCGGTCGAAGCCGGGCCCGGGGGACGGGTCGACGACTTCGGCGGGCCGGAGGTTCTGAGCCTCGAGGGCCTGGCGCAGCGCTACCTGCGCGCCCAAGGGAGAGGGGCACGTCTCGTGGCCGTCCCGGTGCCCGGCCGCCTCGCCGGCGCCGTGCGCGCCGGGCGGCTCCTGTGTCCGGGCTGTCCGACCGGACGCGTGAGCTTCGCGGACTTCCTCGGCCACGGCGGCGACCGCTGAGCGAGCCACGGCGGGCGTGGCGCAGCCTCGGCCCGGGTCAGGGCACCCAGCGGTCCCCTCTCGGGGTTACCTGCAGCTCGTGCGTCCACGCGGTCGGCGGCTGGCCGGCCAGGTAGTCCACAGCGGCGGCGACGTCCTGCATCTCGGCCCGCTCGTGCGGGCCTTCGCCGGACCCGGTCTTCAGGCTGCGGATGGTGGCGTCGACGATCAAGAGGGCGGCGTGGATGCCCTGGTCACGGAGCTCGAGCGCGGCCGACTGGGTCAGCGCACGGGTCGCGAACGCGCCCGCCGCCCACGGGCCCCGCCCCGCGATGGCGCGGCGCGAGGAGCCGCCCGTGATCTGGATGAGTGTGCCGCCGCCGTTCGCGCCCAGAGCGCGCGCGCCGACGCCGAGGAAGGTGAAGACCTGGCGCGCTACCGGGACGTCTAGTCCGAAGTTCCCGCGGTAGTCACGCCTGACCGGGGCCGCGTCCTCGCTGTTTCTGCGGCTCTGCGGCCCTTTTCATGCCGTCAGGTGTGGTCACTACATGCTGTCCGCCCTGTG
>Ga0136616_10000062_pt1 | contig 40359 bp, 39 predicted proteins | sample AntDrymUQ2992106_2_FD_106648 | JGI IMG/M metagenome (GOLD analysis project Ga0136616, IMG submission 106648) | Polar desert sand microbial communities from Dry Valleys, Antarctica - metaG UQ299 (21.06) | ecosystem: Environmental > Terrestrial > Soil > Desert | place: Antarctica: Dry Valley... | reverse complement strand
TGGGCGGCGCCGCAACAGCTGCCGTCTTGCGCACGGCAGTCAGCCTGGGTGCCCAGGGGGTGCGTGCGGACACGACCGCGGACAACACGGCGGCCCTCGGCATCCTGCGACGCCTCGGGTTCGACCTGTTGCCAGGTCACGACGGCGCCGACGTCGAGGCCCTCTGATGTTCGAGGCCACCTGACACCCGCTGTGCGGTCGGCCGAGCGGCCCTGCCGCCTGTCGGTCGACGGATCGCGATGCGGGAGAATGGAACCCCGGTCCGCAGGCGAGAGGACGTGCAGCAGTGAACCAGGACAGCTTCGGCGCGCGAGGGCAGCTCGAGGTCGGCGGGGCGTCGTACGAGATCTTCCGGCTGTCTACTGTGGACGGTGCCGGTCGGCTTCCGTACAGCCTCAAGGTTCTGCTGGAGAACCAGCTTCGTACGGAGGACGGCGCCAACGTCACCGCCGAGCACATCCGCGCTCTCGGCAGCTGGGATCCCGGGGCACAGCCGAACCACGAGATCCAGTTCACTCCGGCGCGGGTCATCATGCAGGACTTCACCGGCGTTCCCTGTGTGGTCGACCTGGCCACGATGCGCGAGGCCATGGTCGAGCTGGGCGGTGATGCGGCCAGGATCAACCCGCTCGCACCGGCCGAGCTGGTCATCGACCACTCGGTGATCGCCGACATCTTCGGCCGGCCGGACGCCTTCGAACGCAACGTCGAGTTCGAGTACCAGCGCAACGTCGAGCGGTACCAGTTCCTCCGCTGGGGGCAGAGCGCTTTCGACGAGTTCAAGGTGGTGCCGCCGGGCACCGGCATCGTGCACCAGGTCAACATCGAGCACCTCGCCCGGGTGGTCTTCGAGCGCAACGGGCAGGCCTACCCCGACACGTGCGTCGGCACCGACTCGCACACCACGATGGTCAACGGCCTCGGCGTACTGGGTTGGGGAGTCGGCGGCATCGAGGCCGAGGCGGCCATGCTCGGCCAGCCGGTGTCCATGCTCATCCCCCGCGTCGTGGGCTTCAAGCTCACCGGCGTGCTGCCGGAGGGGGCGACCGCGACCGACCTGGTGCTCACGATCACCGAGATGCTGCGCCGGCACGGCGTCGTGGGGAAGTTCGTCGAGTTCTATGGCGAGGGTGTCGCCGCGGTACCGCTGGCCAACCGGGCCACGATCGGCAACATGAGCCCGGAGTTCGGGTCCACCTGCGCGATCTTCCCGATCGACTCCGAGACCATCGACTACCTGCGGCTCACCGGTCGCCCTGCCGACCGGCTCGCCCTCGTCGAGGCGTACTGCAAGGAGCAGGGCATGTGGCACGACCCGTCGGTCGAGCCGGCGTACTCCGAGTACGTTGAACTGGACCTCGGCAGCGTCGTACCGTCCATCGCCGGACCCAAGCGCCCCCAGGACCGGGTCCCGCTGGCCGATGCCAAGACCGACTTCCGCTCCGTGCTCTCCGATTACGTGCAGGACGGCGACAGTGACAGCGTTGCGTCCGACGTGGACGAAGCCCTGGCTCACACCTTCCCGGCCAGTGATCCGCCGTCCATGGTTCCGGACGACGATCCCGCGGCCCAGCCGGTCGATGCTGACCGGACCACCCGAGCAGACCGCGCCCGGCGCCCGACACCGGTGACGATGGACGACGGCACCGAGACCTCCGTGGATCACGGTTCGGTCGTGATCGCGTCGATCACGTCGTGCACGAACACGTCCAATCCACAGGTGATGCTCGGCGCGGCATTGTTGGCCAGGAACGCCGTCGAGCGCGGATTGACCAGCCGGCCGTGGGTCAAGACGAGCCTGGCACCAGGGTCCAAGGTGGTCATGGACTACTACGAGCGGGCCGGTCTCATCCCCTACTTGGAGAAGCTCGGCTTCCACCTCGTCGGTTACGGCTGCACGACGTGCATCGGCAACTCCGGTCCGCTGCCCGAGCCGGTGTCCGCAGCGGTGAACGAGGCGGATCTGGCCGTGGTGTCGGTACTGTCGGGCAATCGGAACTTCGAGGGCCGGATCAACCCCGACGTGAAGATGAACTACCTCGCCTCCCCGCCTCTGGTGGTGGCCTATGCGCTGGCCGGTTCGATGGACATCGACCTGACCACCGAGCCGCTGGGGCAGGATGCCGAAGGGAACGACGTCCTTCTGCGCGACATCTGGCCCAGCGGTCAGGAGATCTCCGAAGTCGTCGCGTCCTCGATCGGCGCGGAGATGTTCACCAAGGACTACGCCGACGTGTACGCCGGCGACGACCGGTGGCAGTCGCTGCCGACACCGACCGGCGATGTCTTCGAGTGGGACGCGGAGTCCACCTATGTACGCCGCCCGCCGTACTTCGACGGCATGAACCGTGAGCCGTCGCCCGTGGCGGAGATCGCCGGCGCGCGCGTCCTGGTGTCCCTGGGTGACTCGGTCACAACTGACCACATCTCCCCCGCCGGGTCGATCAAGGCCGACTCACCGGCCGGGCGGTACCTCAACGAACACGGCGTCCAGCGCCGCGACTTCAACTCCTACGGCTCTCGCCGCGGCAATCACGAGGTGATGATCCGCGGGACGTTCGCGAACATCCGGCTGCGAAACCAGCTGGTTCCTGGCGTCGAGGGCGGGTTCACGAAGAACCACCTGACCGGCGAGCAGGCGACGATCTACGACGCCGCGCAGCAGTACACCGAGGCCGGCATCCCGCTCGTGGTGCTGGCCGGCAAGGAGTACGGCTCGGGATCCTCGCGTGACTGGGCGGCCAAGGGAACGATGCTGCTCGGCGTCCGGGCGGTGATTGCGGAGTCCTACGAGCGGATCCACCGATCCAACCTGATCGGGATGGGCGTGCTGCCGCTGCAGTACGGCGACGGCGAGTCCGCGGCGTCGCTCGGGCTGACCGGCGACGAGGAGTTCACGATCACCGGCGTCACCGGCCTGAACGACGGCAACATCCCTGGCGAGGTCACGGTACGAGCCGGAGACGTCGAGTTCCAGGCGGTGGTGCGGATCGACACTCCCGGTGAGGCCGAGTACTACCGGCACGGCGGGATCATGCAATACGTGCTGCGTTCCCTCCTTGAGTGAGGACCTTCGCGGCCCCCGGATCGTCCTGCGGGCGTGCGCGGCGGAGCATCAGCGGCGGCTGCGCGAGTTGCACAGCTCGCCCGAGGTGGCCCAATGGTGGCACCTGCCCGATCCGGACTGGCCCTTCGACGAGGAGCCGGACACCTCGCGCTACACGGTGCTGCGTGGTGAGGACGTGGTCGGTTTCGTGCAGTGGTACGCCGAGACCGACCCGCAGTATCGGCATGCGGGCCTTGATCTGTTCCTGGATCCGGCGGTGCACGGACAGGGACTCGGCACCGAGGTGGTCCGGACGATGTGTGCGCACCTCGTCGATGAGCAGTGCTTCCACCGTCTGGTCATCGACCCCGAGGCGCGTAACGCCGCCGCCATCGCCTGCTACTCGAGGGTCGGGTTCCGGCCGGTCGGCATCATGCGGCAGCATTCACGGGACCGGCACGGGAAGTGGCACGACGGCCTCCTGATGGACCTGCTCGCGGCTGAGCTGGTGCGCGGCTGATGCATGTCGCGGTCGTCGGGGCAGGTGTGATCGGGTTGAGCTGCGCGGTCCGGCTCGCCGAAGCGGGGCACCGGGTCGACGTGAGGACTGCCGCGCTGCCGGCGGACACGACCTCGGCGGTCGCTGCGGCGCTGTGGTACCCGTACCGGGCCTGGCCGCCAGCTGCGGTCACCCGCTGGGCGGCTCGCACCCGCGACGTCTTTGTCCGGTTGGCCGCCGACAGCGACACCGGAGTCTTGCTGTGCTCAGGCCGGGAACTGCTCCGCTCTGCCGCTCCCCTGCCGTGGTGGGCGGACGCGGTGCCGGACCTGCGCCGGCTGGGCGCCGACGAATTGCCGGCCGGTTTCATAGCCGGCTTCACGTTCCGGGCGCCGGTCGTCGACATGAGCCGATACCTGGCCTGGTTGCAGGGGCGCCTCGAGTCTCTCGGCGGCGAGATCGTCATACGCAGACTGTCTACAGTGGACGATGTCGATGGCGATGCGGTGGTCAACTGCACTGGAATGGGGGCTCGGGAGCTCGTGGGTGACGCGTCCCTCGTGCCGGTCCGCGGCCAGGTGGTGCGGCTGGCGAACCCTGGCCTGACCGAGTGGTTGCTCGACGAGGACGACCCGACCGGCGTGACGTACGTCGTACCGCGAATCGACGACGTCGTGTGCGGGGGCACCGCCGACGAGGGCGCCGACTCAGGTGACGAGGACCTGGCGGTCGAAGCGGCGATCCTGTTCCGAGCGCGAGCCCTTGTCCCGGCCCTGCGCGACGCTCCTGTGCTGTCCCGCGCCGTCGGCTTCCGGCCGACCCGACCTGAGGTCCGACTCGAGCGGGAGGACGGCGGCGGACGACCGGTCGTGCACTGCTACGGCCACGGCGGCGCCGGAGTCACGCTGTCCTGGGGCTGCGCCGACGACGTGGTGTCGTTGCTGGATCGGCGCCACTGAGGGAACGCTAATTCAGTCCTGCCGTGGACGGGGCAGCGCGGCGACCACGCCCGGCCAGAGGTCGGCAGCCACCGGTCGGGAGAACAGGTAGCCCTGCGCCCTGTGACAGCCCAGTGCCAGCAGCCGGTCTCGCTGGTCGTCGGTCTCTACGCCCTCGGCGACCAGCTCCAAGCCCAACGCCTGGGCGAGGCCCACCACCGCGGCAACGATCGCAGTGTCCTCCCTGTGGACCCCCAAGCCGGAGACGAACGAGCGGTCGATCTTCAGCACGTCCACCGGAAAGCGCTTCCGGTGCGCGAACGAGGAGAAGCCGCTCCCGAAGTCATCGACTGCAAGTTTCACGCCGAGCTTCCTCAGCGCGGCAAGCACCTCGGCAGCCGCATCACCATCCTGGGTGAGAGCAGACTCGGTGATCTCCAAGACCAGACGATGAGGCTGGATGCCTGCGGCATTCAGCGTTGACGCCACCTGGTCCGGTAGCGCTGGATCGGTGATCTGCCGGGCGGAGAGGTTGACTGCCACCTGCAGTGCGGAGTCACCGGTTGGCATGGCGTCCCATTCCGCCAGTTGCCGGCAGGCCTCCTGCAGCGCCCAGGCGCCGATCTCCGCGATCAGCCCGGTGTCCTCGGCGACCTGGATGAAGTGGGTCGCGCTCAACAACTGGCCGCCGTCGCGCTGCCACCGCAGGAGCGCCTCGACGCCGACGATCTCACCGGTCGGCAGCGAGACGATCGGCTGGTAATGCAGCAGAAGCTGACCGCTGGCTACCGCGCGCCGGAGCGCCGCGGCGGTTGCCACCCGGCCGGCAGCTTGGGCCCGGAGGTCTTCGCAGAAGACGGCGACGGTGGCGCGACCGCGACGTTTAGCCTCGTACATGGCCGTGTCGGCGTCGCGGACCAACGTGATCGCGCCCTGCCCTCCGGGGTGGGTACCGGCCATCGCGAGGCCGATGCTGGCAGTGACGTACACCTCGGCATCGTCCAGGAGCATCGGACCCGCCAGGGCAGCGAGGAGACGCTCTGCCACTGCCACTGCCCCGTCCTGGTCCAACACGCCATCGCAGACAATGACGAATTCGTCCCCGCCGAACCGCGCCAACAGATCCGACGGGCGAAGCGAACTCCGCAACCGCGCCGCGACTTCGACGAGCAGATGGTCGCCGCTGCCGTGACCCAGGCTGTCGTTGACGTCCTTGAAGCGGTCGACGTCGCAGAACAGCACGGCGAGCCGGTCAGATCGACGTCGATGCGGTCCGACCAGCCACTGTTCCAATTCGGCGAGAAGCGATGTTCTGTTGAGCAGGCCCGTCAACGGGTCGATGGTCGCTCGCTGATGCAGCTGGGACATCGCCTCCACCATTGCCAGGCAGCTGCCGACCGCGATGGACAACAGTTCCAGCCGAGCGATCATCGACGTCGACGGCGCGGCCGATGCCTCGTCGGCCAACACGAGCAGACCCCGGTCCCGCTCGCCGACGACGATCGGGACGACGATCACGGCCGCAGCCCCCGCCGCCCGAAGCGCCGTATGACCGGCGAAGCCGCTGCCCGCCGGGTCGCCGACCGTGTAGCAGGAGGTGCCCTGCGCGGTCCACTCGCTGATTGCCGTCCACGTCGCTGCAGTGAGCTGCCGGAGCCGTTCCCCGATCGGTCCAGCCGCGGCAGCGACGGTGGGAGTGCCATCGGCGTCCCTTGCGACGGCGACGGCCGCCGTCATGTTCGACAAGCCTCGGCCGGCCTCGACGGTGTAGCGCCAGATCTCTGCCTCGGTACTGAGCGCGTGCAGGCTCACGGCGTGGCGGACGAGTTGGTGCGCCGAGGAGTCCTCGAGCGGACCGAGTCGGGCCAGGGTCTCCGCGAACTGCCGCCCGCAATCCTCGAGCAGGCGCTGCGCGACCGATGGCAAGGCCGACCGCGACTCGATGTTGAGCACGCCGACGACCTGGCCGTCGAGGCGGATCGGGACGGACAATTCCTCCACGACTCCGGTTGCTGCCCCGACATAGTGCTGAGCGTCTGCCACCCGGACCTGGACGGACTCGCCGCTGGTGAAGACCTGGCCCATGATGCCGGCCGTCGTAGGAAAGCCGTCCTGGACCTGCCAATATCCGCGCTGCGCGTGCAAACGCAGCCGTCCTGCATGCTCCAGGTACAGGCTTGGCAGGTCGAAACCACGGGTGAGCAGGTGGTCCACCACCGCCGAGCACGCCGCCGGTAGGCCGTCGGCGGCGGCCAGCATCTCCCGCAGTTCTGTTGTCATGATCCGCGCAGACTGTAGTGCAGCGAGTTGCGGACGCGGCCCGAACGCAATCGGAGCCTTCCTCCCGGGCACCCAGCCCAGAGCCGGAACGCAGGTTGGGGAACAATCCATGCATGGATTTGGGTCTCGCGGGTCGGGTGTACGTCGTCACCGGGGGGACGCGGGGACTCGGTCGTGCCTGCGCCGACGCGCTGGTGACCGACGGTGCGAGGGTGGTCATCTGCTCGCGCGACGCCGCGGGTGTCGCCCAGACTGTCGCCGCTCTGGGCGGCGAGCAGGCTGCGGTCGGCGTACCGGCTGATCTGGCTGACCCAGCAACCCCGGCGCGGCTGGTCGACGCGGCCAAGTCGACGTTCGGCCGTCTCGACGGCGCGCTGCTGAGTGTCGGCGGGCCGGCCGCCGGCTCGGTCACCGACACCACCGACGACACCTGGCGGGAAGCCTTCGAGACGGTCTTCCTGGGTCAGCTCCGGTGCGCCCGGTCGGTCGCCGCGGAACTCGGCGACGGTGGATCGATCGTCTTCGTGCTGTCCTCGTCGACGCGTTCGCCAATTCCCGGGCTGGCGACATCGAACGGCCTGCGCCCGGGGCTGGCGATGGCGGCGAAGACGCTCGCCGACGAGCTGGGGCCGGCCGGCATCCGGGTCAACGGCCTGCTGCCGGGGCGGGTCGCCACCGACCGTACTCAAGCCATGGACGCTGCCAGCGGCGACGCCGATGCGGCCCGAGCACGCAGTGAATCGCAGATCCCCCTCCGCCGGTACGGCGAACCGGCCGAGTTCGGACAGGTCGCCGCCTTTGTGCTGTCCCCAGCAGCGTCGTACCTGACCGGCGTCATGCTGCCGGTCGATGGCGGGCTGTTGCGGACAATCTGAGCGGGAGTTTCTTCGGCGGAAGAATCAGGTCGCGGCTTGCGCTCGCTCGACGGCGGTCAGCCAGACCTCGGTGAACTCCGGTCCGTCGACCTCGATGAGCACCCGCGTCGAGCGGCCATCAACACTTTGATGCCACCGCAGCACGCTGTCCTCGATCGCCGTCTGCAGCGTCATCGCCTCGATGACGGCCCCCGGCCACCCCACCGCTACCGCGCAGGCGACCGGGTCGTAGTGAAAGTTCAGCAGGTCGTCGGGTAGACCGTCATGTACCGGTCCAAGGGCGGCCTTGCCGGAGTCCACCGAATGGATCTGGCTCTGTCGGGCGAGCAGCCCGCCGAGGGGGCCGCTGTCGCGCAGCCGCGGCAGGTCCGCGGCACGCAGGGGGGCCTGCAGGGTCGCGGGAAGGGTCGCCAGTGTCAACGTGGCGGCAGCCGCCACAGTCTCCGCCGCGCGGGTATCCCACTGGACGTTCCAATCACGCTGCGGTCCCCACGCCGGCAGGCCGACGCGCGGCGGTGTCACCCAGCCGCCCATCACCACGACCTCGACGCCGGTCAGACTGTTGGGGCGGAGCAGTTCCAACGCGGCGAGATTGGTGTACGGACCGATCCCGACCAGCCGGGCGCCGCCGTCGATGCTGGCCTGTAGGAGATCCAGCGCAGCGCCCGGCGGCGACGGCCGTGGCGTGATGTCGGCAGGCCAGTACCGCTCGTCACCGATCACGGGCAAGGCGACCTCGCGCCGAGTCGACGACATCGCGGCTCCCGCGACAACTGGGATGTCGTTGCGTCCGACCAGATCCAGGAGGTGCGTGACGTAGGCCGCCCGCCAGCCGCCGGGGTCGATCGTCGTCGTGATGCCGGTGATCTCGACGTCGGGCCAGCCCAGGAGCAGGGCCAGCGCGCAGGCGTCGTCGGGGTCGCCCCCCAGATCGGTGTCGAGGTGGATCCGCATGCCAGCAGCATCCCCGGAGACCATGATCGTGAGTGTGAGGTCAGGGGTTTTGCCTGATCCCACCCGCACGATCATGAAACTCAGGTCACGCCGCTCAGGTCACGCCGACCGGGACGACCCGGGGCGACTGCCGCTCGAACTGCGTCCGGTACAGCTCTGCGTAGTGCCCGTCCAACGCAAGCAGTTCGTCGTGTCCGCCGGACTCGACGACCCGGCCCTCGTCGATCACCAGGATCTGGTCGGCCTCACGCACGGTGGACAGCCGGTGCGCGATGACCAGGGACGTACGTCCGGTCAGCGCGGCGTCCAAGGCCCGCTGCACGGCGACCTCGGACTCGCTGTCCAGGTGCGCCGTCGCCTCGTCCAGGATGACGATCGCGGGCGCCTTGAGCAGCACCCGGGCGATCGCCAGCCGTTGCTTCTCGCCTCCGGACAGGCGGTAGCCCCGGTCACCGACGACGGTGTCCAGACCCTCCGGCAGCGCCGCGACGAGCTCGCCGATGTGGGCCGCCGAAAGCGCCGCCAGCATCTCCTCGTCGGTGGCCGAGGGCCGAGCGAACAGCAGGTTATTGCGGATCGTGTCGTGGAACATGTGTGCGTCCTGGGTGACCGCGCCGATGGCCCCGCGCAGGGAGGACAGCGTTGCGTCCCGTACGTCGACGCCGGCGATCCGGACCGCACCGGAGGTGGCGTCGTAGATGCGAGGCAGCAACTGGCTGATCGTCGTCTTGCCCGCACCCGAGGATCCGACCAGCGCGACCATCTGCCCGGGCTCGGCCCGGAAGCTGACGCCGTGCAGCACCGGATTCTCCGGCGTCTGGTCGGGGACCGCGATGTCCTCGAGCGAGGCGACCGAGATCTCGTCGGCCCGCGGGTAGGAGAAGTGCACGTCGTCGAACTCGATCGAGCGGGCGCCGGCCGGCAGGTCCACCGCGTCGGCCCGCTCGGTGATCTTCGGCGGCAGGTCGAGCACCTCGAAGACCCGCTCGAAGGAGACCATCGCGCTCATGACGTCGACCCGCACGTTGGACAGCGCGGTCAGGGGGCCGTAGAGCCGGGACAGCAGCAGCGCCAAGGTGACGACCGTCCCCGGTGTCAGATCCCCCTCGAACGCCAGCCAGCCGCCCAGGCCGTAGACAAGCGCCTGAGCAAGCGCGGCCACCAGCCCAAGCGCGACGATGAACGTCCGGCTGTACATCGCGGAGATGATCCCGATGTCTCGCACCCGACCGGCCCGGCTGCGGAAGGACTCCACTTCCTCCTCCGGACGGCCGAACAGCGAGACGAGCAGCGCGCCGGAGACGTTGAACCGCTCGGTCATCGTGGAGTTCATCGAGGCGTTCAGCCCGTAGCTCTCCCGGGTGATCAGTTGCAGCCGACGCCCGACGCGACGCGCCGGCAGGACAAAGACCGGGAGCAGAACCAGGGACAGCGCGGTGATCTGCCAGGACAGCGTGAACATGACCGCAGCGGTGAGAACGAGGCCGATGACGTTGGACACCACCCCGGACAGCGTCGAGGTGAACGCCTGCTGCGCACCGATCACGTCGTTGTTCAGACGACTCACCAGCGCACCGGTCTGAGTGCGGGTGAAGAAGGACAGCGGCATCCGTTGCACGTGTCCGTACACCTTCGTTCGCAGGTCGTAGATCAGTCCCTCTCCGATCTTCGACGAGTACCACCGGTTGCCCATCGAGAGTGCGGCGTCCACGACCGCGAGTCCGGCAATGATCAGTGCCAGCTTCACCACGCCGCCGGCCGAGCCACCCAGCCCGGCGATCTGGTTGATGATGTTGCCGGCGAGCAACGGCGTGAGTACGCCGATCAGCGCGGACAGCATGACGATGACCAGGAAGATGATGAGCTGCCGCTTGTAGGGCACGGCGAAACGGGCCACCCGTCGTACCGTGCCGGCCGTGAGTCCTTGTCGGGCTGCCTTCTCGTCCCGGGTGTACGAGCGCATCGTCGCCCAGGGGTGGTAGTTGCTCATCGTGACCGCTGTCTCATCCGTACCTCCACCGCGCGCAACGCCGCAGGTGAGCGTTCGCTTCCCGGTTCAGCCTCGGTGGCCCAACCCGAGGGTCGGCCCGGCTGCCTGCCGGAGCCGCGGGTTCGTCAGTACGTCGACGCTGTCCACCGCCTGGTCGATGGTGCCGGGCAGTCGAGGCGTCCGGTCCGAGCGCCCGCCCAGTCGGTCGATCAGCTGACGGATCGCCACATCGGTCACCGCTGCGGTGAGCGCGAACACCAGGCCGTCAGCGGGCGCCACCTGGATGTCTCGGTCGAAGAACCGGCCGGGAGTCGAGTCGACCGGATCGGCGAGTCCGAGCGTGTTGGTGGCCTCGATGAGAACGGCGGCCGCGTCGCACAGCCGGCGCTCCCGCTCGCGCCAGTTCGCCGCCGACAGCGCGGCGGACAGGATGGGCGACAGTCGGGCTGCGACGGGCAGCTCCGCGAATGCGTGCCCCAGCCACTTGCTGTAGGGCGCCCAGCGGCGCTCGACCAGGAAAGCCAGCTTGACGAGGTCCCGGACCAGCCGCGCGGTGACGATCGCCGAGCCGAGGTCGTCGCCGCTGCCCCCGGTCCGGCCGACGAACGGCTGCTCCTGGTCCACCCGCAACCAGCCGGCAGCCAGCACGTAGCGCCAGACGTCGTCCGGGTACCACCGGACCGCCGCTCGGCGGCCGGTGAGCAGGTCGGCCGGATCGTGAAAGACGGGGCCGGCGGTGACCGTCGCCAGCAGCTGCGTCGGGGTGGTCAGCCAGTCGGTGAGGGTCACGCCGTCGGCCGGGTCGAAGCCGAGCCTGGCACGGAACAGGGCAGCGGCCGTCGTGATTTCTGCCGCCCCCTCGGCCCAGCCGTTGAACGTCGAGACGCTGGTGAAGTAGACCGGCAGTCCGTCGTACCGGGTGGGAAGGGTTGCCAACGCCGCCAGCACCGGCGCCGCGTCGATATCCGATGGGACGACGATCTGCACGCGTGGACCGAAGTCGTGGTCGGGTGAGACGTCGTCGTCGAAGCCGAGTCCGTCAGATCCGTCACCGATCATCGCGGCGGCGTGCGGGATGCCGCCGAGTGCCGGCTCGATCCGCGGGTGCACCTGCTCCTCGTAGAAGCGTCGCGACAACTCCCGGCCGGTCACCGCGCCTCCTGCTCATCGGGGCGGCCGAGCCTCGCTCCCCCGCGGCCCTCAACCGGGCGCGGCGAGCCTAGCTCTCGAACAGCGCTCGGAGCCGGCGAATTTGGGCCGCACGCTCCAATTCCTCCTGCTCCGCGTGGTCACGGCCGGCCGCGCCGGACAGCAACGCCTTGGTTTCCCGCACCGCGCCGGCCGGTGCGGCGAGCAGCGCGGCCACGAGGTCGGTCGTCGCGGACTCGAGGTCGGCTCGACGCACGACGAGCGTCGCCAACCCCAATCGAGCAGCCTCCTCGGCGCCGACCCGTCGTCCGGTGAGGCAGATCTCGATCGCCCTGCTGTAGCCGACCGCGTCGACCAGCGGTTTGCTGCCGGCCAGGTCCGGCACGATTCCCAGGGAGGTCTCGGCCATGCACAGCTGCGCGTCGTCGGCGAGCACCCGCAGGTCACACGCCAAGGCGAGTTGGAAGCCGGCACCGATGGCGTGCCCCTGGACAGCCGCTATCGACACCAGATCGGGCCTGCGCAGCCATGTGAAGCCGGCCTGAAAGCCGCGGATCTGCGCGTCCGCCCGCTCGTCAGTGGCCCGAGCGAGTGCGCCGATGCCCTCCGGTGCGAACAGCGACCGGTCCAGTCCAGCGCTGAACGCGCGACCAGTTGCCCGTACGACGACGACCCGCACGGCGGGGTCCAGATCCTCGCCGATGGCGCGCAGGGCTGCCCACATCCCCGGCGTTTGCGAGTTGAGCCGGTCGGGCCGATTCAGCACGATCGTGGCGACCGGTCCGTCGACGAGCAGATCGAGGCCCGCCTCGGCTGTCATGAGCCTGTCTCCGGCCGGTTCGCGGCGGGCTCAGGTGTCCTTGGCCCGGGTACCGCGGGTAGCGCCTCCCCGGCCGCGCAGAGCCTGGCCGGACTCGATGAGCAGCCGGTGCACGAAGCCATACGAACGGCCGGAGGACTGAGCCAGCGCCCGGATACTCTCGCCCTTGTCGTACCGCGCCTTGAGGGTCGCCGCCAGCGTGTCCCGTTCTGCGCCGGAAACCCGGACGCCCTTTGCGAGCTCGGCCACGGCTCCTCCGTTCAGTCTCGCCATGCCCGAGGCACGGTCCCCGTCCCATAATCCCCAGTACGACGACCCGCGGCCACTCGGGGAGTTCCCGCGTCCGCCGTACAGTCTGCGGACGTGACCGCGTCGACCCCGGCACCGGGAACAAAGCGGGCTCTGCGTCGCGGTAGCTGGCCGGTCCTGGCGTGGTGGGTCGCCTTGCTCGCGGTGGCTGTTGGCTCGTGGTTGCTCGTCGGGACGCCCGACACCGGTACGGCGCCGGTACGGCGTACCGGTCCGGCCTGGCCGCTCGGGGCGGCGCCCGTCCTGGTGGCAGCCGCGGTGTTGCTGGCGACCTACCGGCGGATGCATGAACGGTGGGGCTGGCCGCTGCTCCTGTTCACCGGATACCTGGCCTCCGCCGGGTGGACGTTGACCCTCGCGGCGAGCGACGGAGCCCTGTGGACAGCGGAGGTGGCCGACTCCGACGCCACTCCTCCGCTGCCCGGCCGGCTGCTGGACGCCCTGGCCGGCTCCGGCGTCGACGACGCGCTTGCAACGACGCTGCTGTGCCTGGTGGGGGCTACCGCCACTGTGTTGGTGGCGAGTGCGCTCCGGTCGCTGTCCGACGAGCTCAGTGCACGACGGCTGGTACCGGTCCTGGCGTTGGCGCCGTACGCGCTCGTCGGCGGTGAGGTCGAGGCGATCGCACTAGCCTTGGGTGCGGCCACCCTCGCGGTCGCAGCGATCTCGAGCGAGCCCGGGCGCCCGGGACTGGCGCGGCTGATCCTGGCCGTTCTGTGTGGGCTACTGCTCGGCGCGGCCGCGCTGTTCGGGTACACCGCGATCCTGCTCGCCGCCGGCGTCGTCTGCGTGTTCTTCGTACGCCGTCGGCCCCTGCTCAATGTCGCGACCGCCGCAGGCTTCTTCGTCCCGTTGGTCGTCGCACAGTCGGTGGAACTGGACTGGACCGAGGATTTGGTGGCCGTGCTGCAAAGCGGCACCGGGCAACACCGGTACGTCGAAGGGCTGGCCGCCGCGGTCGTGGTCCTGCTGATCCTCGGCGGCCCCGCCCTGATCGCGTCCGTGCGCTCGATGCGCACCACGCCGGCCTGGCCGTTGCTTCTGGCCGGCGGCGCCGGCGTCGTGGCGAGCGTGGCCGCCGGGCTCGTCAGCGACCGGCTGGCGCCCGGGGCCTGGTTGCCGGCGCTGCCCTGGCTCCTCGTCGCGGCGATCGCTCCGGTTCGCCAGGGCGGGCCGAGCGTGCCCACACCGCTGCCCGTCGTCGGCGTCGGCGCGATCACGGCCTATGCGCTCGCCCTGCTCATCGCCCAATAGCAGCGCGCTTACGTCCGTGGATCTGGCGGTATGGCGCTCAGGTCTGCGGACGTAACGTCTAGGCCAAGGCAATCAGGTCGGCGAAGTCCTCGGTCCAGGAGTCTTCAACGCCGTCGGGTAGCAGGATCACCTTCTCCGGGGCCAGTGCACTCACCGCGCCCTCGTCGTGCGTGACCAGCACGACGGCGCCCCGGTAGGTCGACAGCGCGCCGAGAACCTGCTCGCGGGAAGCCGGATCCAGGTTGTTCGTGGGCTCGTCGAGGAGCAGCACGTTCGCGGAGGAGCACACCAGGCCGGCCAAGGCCAGCCGGGTCTTCTCCCCGCCGGACAGCGTGCCGGCCCGCTGCTCGACGGCCTCCCCGGAGAACAGAAAGGCGCCGAGGATCCGGCGCAGCTCGCCGTCCGTGGCCTGCGGGGCGGCGGCGCGCATGTTCTCCAGCACTGTCTGGTCGACGTCCAGCGTCTCGTGCTCCTGGGCGTAGTAGCCCAGCCGCAGGCCGTGGCCGGGCTGCACCGTGCCGGTGTCGCTGCGCTCGATGCCGCTCAGGATCCGGAGCAGGGTCGTCTTGCCGGCACCGTTGAGGCCGAGTACGACGACGCGGGAGCCGCGGTCCACGGCGAGGTCCACGTCGGTGAAGACCTCGAGGGATCCATAGCTCTTGGACAACTCGCTCGCCGTCAGCGGCGTACGGCCGCAGGATGCGGGGGTCGGGAACCGCACCCGCGCCACCCGGTCGGCCTGTCGGACGCCTTCCAGCCCCGCCGCCAGCCGGTCCGCCCGCCGGTCCATGCTGTGCGCCGCACGGGCCTTGGTGGCCTTGGCCCGCATCTTGTCCGCTTGGCTGCGCAGGCTGTCGATCTTGCGTTCGGCGTTGGCCCGTTCCCGCCGGCGGCGTCGTTCGTCGGTCTCGCGCTGCTGCAGGTAGTCCGCCCAGCCGAGGTTGTAGACGTCCATCTCCGCCCGGGTGGCGTCAAGGTGCCACACCTTGTTGACGATGTGCCCGAGCAGGTCGCCGTCGTGGCTGATCACGACGAGTCCACCGCGATGCATCCGGAGGAAGTCCCGCAGCCACCCGATCGAATCGGCGTCGAGATGGTTCGTCGGCTCGTCAAGAAGCAGCGTCTCGGCGTCGCTGAAGAGGATGCGGGCCAGTTCGATGCGCCGTCGCTGGCCACCGGACAGCGTCCGCAGCGGCTGGGCGAGCACCCGGTCGGGCAGGCCCAGGTTCGAGCAGATCCGCGCTGCCTCACTCTCGGCCGCGTAACCCCCGAGTGCTGAGAAGCGGTCCTCGAGCTGGCCGTACCGGCGTACGGCCCGACCGCGTTCGTCGTCGTCGACCAGAGCGCTCATCTCGACCTGCAGCTTGTGCATGTCCGTGAGCAGGCGGTCCAGCCCGCGAGCGGAGAGCACCCGGTCGCTGGCAGTGACGTCCAGATCGCCGGTGCGCGGGTCCTGGGGCAGATAGCCGACGGCGCCGATCCGATCGATCACTCCGGCGTACGGCGGGGACTCCCCACACATGGCACGCAGCGTCGTCGTCTTGCCCGCGCCGTTGCGGCCCACCAGGCCGATCCGGTCGCCGGGTTGGACCCGCAACGTCGTCGCAGACAGCAGGATGCGTGAACCCGCGCGCAGTTCCAGCGCGGTGGAGGTGATCACAGGAGGTCTCGCTTCAATGGTGAGCCCGCTCCGGCCACGAGCACACCACTGACGCGCAGTGGGTGGAGCCGGTCGGGGCACAGCGGGTCGACGGGTCAGGGCAGGAGCCGAAAGGCGCTGCCCCGGTCAACACGTCAGCGGATGCACGAACCCCACTCTACGCGGCGGTTGTTCATCGATTGCGGCTCTCGCCTAGGGTTGCGGACGTGGCATCCGCACATGCGCATGACAGCATGCGTCCCGGCGCGGGGACGACCCGCGCCCGGCTGGCAGCGGTCCTGGTCGTCACGTCTGCGGTGCTGCTGGCAGAGTTCGTCGGCGCGCTCCTGACCGGCTCGTTGGCACTGCTCGCCGACGCGGGTCACATGCTCACCGACGTCGCGGGCGTAGCGATCGCCCTGACGGCAGCCTCGCTGGCGCTGCGTCCGGCCGCGGGGCGGCGCACGTTCGGCAACCACCGCTTCGAGGTCCTGGCCGCGACGACCAATGCCGTCCTGCTGTTCGGGGTGGGCGGCTACATCGTCGTGGAGGCGGTACGCCGGCTCGACGATCCCCCCGCCGTACCGCCCGTCGCGCTGCTGCTCTTCGGCCTGGCGGGCCTGGCCGGCAACCTGGTGTCACTCGGCATCCTGTATCCGGTCCGGCAGGGCGGGCTCAACATCCGGGCGGCGTTTCTGGAGGTGCTCGGGGATGCGTTGGGATCGGCCGCCGTCGTGCTGGCCGCCATCGCGATATTCGCGACGGGCTGGCAGCAGGCCGACGTCGTGGCCTCCTTGGCGATCGCCGCGCTGATCCTGCCGCGAACCTGGCGGCTGTTCCGGGAATCCATGGACGTTCTGCTCGAGGCGGCCCCCCGCGACCTGGACCTCGATGAGGTACGCCGGCACATCCTCGGACTGCACGGCGTCGTCGGAGTCCACGACGTGCACGCCTGGCTCATCACCAGCGGGATGCCGGCGGTGTCGGCACATGTCGTCGTCGAGGCAGCGGACGCGTCTCACGGTCAGCTCCTCGACCGGCTCTGCGACTGCCTCCGGGTCGACTTCGGGATCGAGCACTCCACGTTCCAGCTGGAACCGGCCACCCACCGCGACCACGAGCACTCCGCCCACGACTGAAGTCCCATTGTCGGGCTCCGCGGCGATCGGGCCCGCGCCGGCACGTTGTCCGTGCATGCGTCGGGATCGGCGGGTGACCATCTCGCCGCCCGCGACGACCTGAACGTCGCGCGTGAGCAGACCGCGTCGCCGGTTCCGGACGATGCCGCCCCCGGCAAGCCAGGACGACATTCTGCCCGCGCGCCTGGACGGAACCAGCTACGAGACGTTCTACGGCGGTTACCGCACCAACGACGCGTACCCGCAGTTCCTGGGCGACCTGGAGGCGGCCTACCCCGACCTGGTGCAGGTGATCGACCACGGCAGCAGCTTCACCGGCGCCAACCCGCTCCAGGTGGCATGCGTGACCGCGGACGCCTCGGTTCCGGTACCTCGGTTACGCTCACGACGACGCTGCCGCGGCAGGCCCGCCTCAGCTCGTCTACGTCCAGGCTCGGGATGCGCTCGGCAACTGGGGCCCCTTCACGCAGTGTGAGTGCCGGCCCAGGGCTGCGTCGGTAACCTGCCAGGTCTCCTGCGCGGTAGCACATCAGTGCTACATTCCGTGGGTGTCCAACACTGAGCGGATCGGGCTGCGGGAGTTGCGGCAGCACGCCAGTCGCTACGTCGACATGGTCGAGCGGGGCGCATCGATCGAGGTGACCAGGCGGGGTCGCACTGTGGCGCGGCTGATCCCAGCCGGAGTGACTGTCGACCTCGACGATCTGATCGGGTCTGGTGAACTCACCGTCCCGGAGGATACGGACGACCTGTTGGCGGTCCGGCCGGCGCCCCCCGTGACCGACGGCCATTCGGTCGGCGAGGAGCTGCGACGCCTTCGCGAGGAGGAGCGCTGGTGATCTACCTCGACTCGTCGGCGTTGGTGAAGTTGGCCATCGTGGAACCAGAGACGACGGCCCTGTCCACCTGGCTCGGCGAGCGGACCGCCGAAGTACGCGTGTCGAGCGACCTCGCCCGAGTCGAGGTGCTGCGCGCGGTACTCCGCCGACAGCCCGCGGCTCTGCCGCAGGCTCAGCAAGTGATCGCTCGGCTGCTGAAGCTGCGGATGAGTCGAGCCGTGCTGAGTGAGGCGGCAGCCCTGCACCCCGCGCAGTTGCGCAGCCTGGACGCGATCCACATCGCCTCGGCACTGCGACTCGGTGCCCGCCTGACCTCGATGGTTTGCTATGACGAGCGCCTGGGCGAGGCGGCGCGAACAGCCGGTCTGGCGGTGGACGCACCCGGGACCTGATCGCCGCGGCGACGGAGGCCAACCCCCGTCAGCCCTGTCGGCCTGACGTCAGGCGACCGGCTCAGCCGCGAAGAGGACCTCGGAGCCCACCGGAAGGTAGCCCGCGGCGAGGACGGCGCGAAGCGACGCGGCGTTGCCGGGCGAGACCTGCGCCCAGATCGGCTCGCCGGGCGGCACGAGATAGCGGGCGGCATCGGCCAACGCCCGCCCGAGCCCCCGACCGCGGTCGGCCGGCGGGACCTCGAACGCGGTCTCCCAGCGGTCGGCGAACCCGCGGCCGACGAGCACGACCGCCGGCGCGATGGCGGCCACGGCGTAGGCGCGGACGCCGCTGCGGTAGCGGTGTGCCCGGGTCAGTCGCGGGTGCTCCTCGTCCAGCGGCACCAGGTCCAGCGGGGGTCGGCCCGCCGTACCGGTAGCAACCAGGACGACGTCCAAGGCGCCGGCCGGGCGGCGCAGGAGCTCGGCCAGCGAGTTCAGGAACGGCGGCTTCATCGCGGCGCCGATATCGGCGTCGTCGAGGTGGTCGCGCACCCAGTCCGCGTTGACGTCGGCAGCCACGAGGTGATGGCCGGTGAACGCCACAACTCCCGCCGAGCGGCCCGGCGGTTGCGCGTGGACCTCGACGGCGCCGTTCGCGGGTGGCAATCGGCCAGCGCTGACGTCCGCCAATAGCTCCTGCACCGGATCCGTCGCGGCCACCTGTCAGACGTTGAAGCCGAGTGCTCGCAGCTGCTCGCGGCCGTCGTCGGTGATCTTGTCCGGACCCCACGGCGGCATCCACACCCAGTTGATCTTGGCGTCGGCGGCCAGCCCTTCGCCGGGGCCGCCGGTCAGCGCTGCCATGGTCTGATCTTCGATGACGTCGGTCAGCGGGCACGCAGCCGAGGTGAGGGTCATGTCCAGGGTGACGACGTTGGCGTCGTCGACGTGGATGCCGTAGACAAGCCCGAGGTCGACGACGTTGATCCCGAGTTCGGGGTCGACCACGTCGCGCATGGCCTCCTCGACGTCGTCGATCGACGCTTTGTTACTCATGATGGCCTCCGGTTTGGACTATTCGGACTTGACCCAACGCATCCTTAAGTGCCATCCAGCCCAGCAGAGCGCACTTGACCCGCGCCGGATACCTTCCCACTCCCACGAATGCCACCGCGTCCTCCAGGGATTCCTCCAACGAATCTGCGACGGCCTGGTCGCCCTTGCTCTGTATGAGGAACAAGAAATCGTCCCCGACCGCCAGCGCGGCCGGGACCGGCTTGCCGACGACCAGGTCGTGCATGACGGACTGCGACGCCTGGCTGATGGAGCAGCCAAGACCCTCGTAGGACACGTCCTGGACCACCCCGTCGTCGAGATGCACCCGCACAGTCACCTCGTCACCGCAGGTCGGATTCACCTGGTGCGACTCGCCCTCGAACGGCTCCCGCAACCCGCGGCCGTGCGGGTCCCGGTAGTGGTCCAGGATGATCTCCTGGTACATGCTTTCTAACTGCATGAGACTCCAAGTTGCATCAGCCGACCCCGAAGAACCGCCGGACCTGCTCCAGCCCGTCGGCCAGCGCGTCGATCTCGGCTGTCGTCGTGTACAGGTAGCCCGAGGCCCTCGTCGATGCCCCAACGCCGAACCGCCGGTGTACCGGCTTGGCGCAATGGTGCCCGCCGCGGACCGCTATGCCGTAGGAGTCCAGCACCTGGCCGATGTCGTGCGGGTGCAGCGAGCCGAAGGTGAAGCTGATCGCGCCACCCCGGTCCTGGATGGTCTGCGGGCCAAGAATCCGCAACCCCGGTATTTGCTTGAGAGTCTCCAACGCGTACGAGGTGATGTCGGCTTCGTGCTGTGCCACCGCACCCATGCCAAGGGCGGACAGGTAGTCGGCGGCCGCGCCCAACCCGATGGCCTGCGCGATCGGCGGCGTACCGGCCTCGAACCGGTGGGGCGGCGGGGCGTACGTCGACCGCTCCATCCGCACGTCCTCGATCATCTCCCCGCCGCCATGGAACGGCGGCAGCGCGGCGAGCAGGTCGCGCCGACCCCACAGCACACCGATGCCGGTGGGCCCGAGCATCTTGTGGCCGGTGAAGCCGATCAGGTCTGCTCCGGTGGCAGTGACGTCGTAGGGCAGTTGCGGCACGGCCTGCGCCGCGTCGAGGACGACGAGCGCACCGACCTCGTGCGCCCGGCGGGCGATCTCGGCGACCGGGTTGATCGTGCCCAGCATGTTGGACACGTGCACGAGGGAGACGACCTTGGTCCGCTCGGTGATCAGGTCGTCGAGGTTGGATAGGTCCATCCGACCCTCGTCGGTGATACCGAACCAGCGCAGCGTCGCTCCGGTGCGCTGGGTCAGCAATTGCCACGGGACGATGTTGGAGTGGTGTTCCATCTCGGTGATGACGACCTCGTCGCCAGGACCGACGCCGTACGGCGGATCCGCCCAGGCGAGCACGTTCGCGACCAGGTTGAGTCCCTCGGTGACCCCGCGGGTGAAGATGATCTCGTCGCGACTCGGGGCCTTGACGAACGCCGCCAGGGTGTCGCGGGCGGCCTCGAACGCGGCGGTCGCCTCCTCGCCGAGCTGGTGCACCGCCCGAGCGACGTTGGCGTTGTGCCGCTCGTAGTGATTACGCAGGGTGTCGAGCACCTGCCGCGGTTTCTGCGAGGTGTTCGCGCTGTCCAGGTAGACCAGCGGCCGGTCGTCGGCCAACCGCCGCTCGAGGATCGGGAAGTCCTTACGAATGGCCTCGACGTCCAGCCGGTTCGATCCGAGCGCCGAACCGGTGACCGCCGTGTCCAGGCTCATGCGGGCGTCTTCAGGAAGCGCTCGTATCCCTCGGCCTCCAGCCGGTCGGCCAGCTCGGGGCCGCCTTCCTCGGCGATCCGGCCGTCGACGAAGACGTGCACGAAGTCCGGGCTGATGTAGCGCAGGATCCGGGTGTAGTGGGTGATCAACAGGACGCCCACATCCCCGGCGGCGCTGACCTTGTTGACTCCCTCGGCGACCGCGCGCAGCGCGTCGACGTCCAGGCCGGAGTCGGTCTCGTCGAGGATCGCGATCGCCGGCTTGAGCAGGCTCAGCTGCAGGATCTCGTGCCGCTTCTTCTCCCCGCCGGAGAAACCCTCGTTGACGTTGCGCTCGGCGAAGACCGGGTCGATGCCCAGCGCACTCATCTCGGCCTTGACCTCCTTGACCCAGGTCCGGATCTTCGGGGCCTCTCCGCGCAGCGCGGTGGCGGCCGAGCGCAGGAAGTTCGACACCGAGACCCCCGGGACCTCGACGGGATATTGCATCGCGAGGAACAGCCCCGCGCGAGCCCGCTCGTCCACTGTCATCGACAGCACGTCCTCGTCGTCGAGGGTGACGCTGCCCTGGGTGACCTTGTACTTGGGGTGGCCGGCGACGCTGTAGGCCAGGGTCGACTTGCCGGAGCCGTTCGGCCCCATGATGGCGTGCGTCTGCCCAGCCGAGATCGTCAGGTCGACCCCCTTGAGGATCTCCTTCTCCTCCTCGCCGGTGCCGACCGTCACGTGCAGGTCGCGGATCTCAAGGGTGGTCACGTTCACTTCTCCCGGTTCATTGATACGGAGGCATCGACGTACACGTCGGTTCCCTCGACCCGTACCGGGTAGACCGGGACGGGGATGGTCGCGGGCAGCCCGGTGGGCTTGCCCGTGCGCAGGTCGAAGCGCGATCCGTGCAGCCAGCACTCCAGCGTCGTACCCTCCACGTCGCCCTCGGACAGCGGGATCTCCGCGTGCGAGCAGACGTCGTGGATGGCGAAGACCTCGTCCTCGCTGCGCACGATCGCGACCGGTACGTCGCCGATATCGACGTGTAGGGCTCCGGGGTCTTCGACCTCCGAGAGCGCGCAGACGCGGGTGAACCCCATCAGTTGGCGCCCTTGTCGAGGCGCGCCTCGACCGCTTCCATGAGCGGGCCGCTGACCGACTGGTCGCCGATCCGGGCCAGCAGGCTGGCGAAGAAGCCGCGGACGACGAGCCGGCGGGCCTCGTGTTCGGGGATGCCGCGCGACTGCAGGTAGAACAGCTGCTCGTCGTCGAACCGGCCGGTGGCGCTGGCGTGCCCGGCGCCGACCACCTCTCCGGTCTCGATCTCCAGGTTGGGGATCGAGTCGGCCCGGGCGCCGTCGGTCAGCACCAGGTTTCGGTTGAGCTCGTAGGTGTCGGTCCCGGTTGCACCGGCCCGGATGATGACGTCGCCTACCCAGACCGCGTGCGCGCCGTCGCCCTGCAGCGCGCCGCGGTATTCGACCCGGCTGCGGCAGTCTGGCACGGTGTGGTCGACGACCAGCCGGTGTTCCTGGTGCTGGCCGGTGTCGGCGAAATACAGGCCGAGGAGTTCGGCATCCCCACCGCGCCCGGCGTACTCCACCGTGTTGGACATCCGGACCAGGCTGCCGCCCAGTGTCACGACGACATGGCGGATCCGGGCGTCGCGGCCGAGCCGGATCTTCTGGTGCGTGACGTGGACAGCGTCGCCGTCCCAGTCCTGGATGCTGACGAGCATCAGGCCGGCGTTGTCGCCGACCGAGATCTCGACGTTGTCGGCGTAGGACACCGTGCCGCGGTGGTCGAGGACGACCGATGCCTCGGATTCGGGCCTGACGTCGATGACGGTGTGACCGAATGCCGCTGCGTCCCTGCCGCCCTGACCGCTGACGGTCAAGCGGACCGGCTCGGTCAGCTGCGCACCGGACGGGACGGTCAGCAGGTAGGCATCAGGTGCGGACTGCCTGGCCTGCGCGCTTACGCGGTCGAACGGCGTGAGCACGCGGCCGACCCGAGGATCGTCGCCGGCCACGGTCTCACCGGTGACCCCATCCGGAGCCTGCAGGTCGCGGCTGATCTGACCACCCGGCGTGAAGGTGCCGTCGTGCAGGCCGGCGAGGCGTCGCAGCGGCGTGAAACGCCACTGCTCCTCGCGACCGGTTATCCGGGCAAAGTCGTCGACGCGAGTCGAGCGAACGAGCTCCGGGCGAACGTCTGCTGGCTGGTTGCGCTCAACCAACTGAGCCCTCCATTTGCAGCTCGATGAGGCGGTTCAGCTCCAGCGCGTACTCCATGGGCAGCTCGCGGGCGATCGGCTCGACGAAGCCACGGACCACCATCGCCATCGCCTCGTCCTCGGTCAGGCCGCGGCTCATCAGGTAGAAGAGCTGGTCGTCGCTGACCTTGGACACCGTCGCCTCGTGCCCCATGGACACGTCGTCCTCCCGGACGTCGACGTACGGGTAGGTGTCCGAGCGGCTGATCGAGTCGACCAGCAGGGCGTCACACTTCACTGTCGAGCGCGACCCGTGCGATCCGTCGGCGATCTGCACGAGCCCGCGGTACGACGTACGACCGCCGCCGCGAGCGACCGACTTGCTGATGATCGTCGAGGACGTGTTCGGGGCGGCGTGCACCATCTTGGCGCCGGCGTCCTGGTGCTGCCCCTCCCCCGCGAACGCAACGGACAGCACCTCGCCCTTGGCGTGCTCGCCGATCATCCAGACCGCCGGGTACTTCATGGTGACCTTGGAGCCGATGTTGCCGTCGACCCACTCCATGGTCGCGCCCTCGTGGGCGACCGCGCGCTTGGTGACGAGGTTGTAGACGTTGTTCGACCAGTTCTGGATGGTCGTGTAGCGGCAGCGCGCGTTCTTCTTGACGATGATCTCGACGACCGCGGAGTGCAGCGAGTCGCTGGAGTAGATCGGCGCGGTGCAGCCCTCGACGTAGTGCACGTAGGCGCCTTCGTCGACGATGATCAGCGTCCGCTCGAACTGGCCCATGTTCTCGGTGTTGATCCGGAAGTAGGCCTGCAGCGGGATGTCGACGTGCACACCCTTCGGGATGTAGATGAAAGACCCGCCCGACCAGACCGACGTGTTCAGCGCGGCGAACTTGTTGTCACCGACCGGGATCACCGAGCCGAAGTATTCCTTGAAGATCTCCTCGTGCTCGCGCAGCCCGGTGTCGGTGTCGAGGAACAGGACGCCCTGCTCCTCGAGGTCCTCGCGGATCTGGTGGTAGACGACCTCGGAGTTGTGGACGACCATGCCCTCGGCGATGAAGTTGTGCGGGCCGTCGACCTCGATGTCGTAGACCGGCTCGACCAAGCCATCGTTGATCTCGGTCACCCGGGCGAAGCCGAGGTGTTCGGTGCAGTGGGTTCGAAACGTCGTGCCGTGCGCGCCCTTGTCTGAATGAAAGTAGTTCCGACGGCCGAAACGATCGGTGCGCTTGGGGTTCCGGCAGTCGAGCCGCTCGAAGTCGCCGCTGACGTGCAGCTGATGGCCGTACATCGTCCGGTCGGCGTCGAACGGGTGTTTGCCGCTGAACTGGTGGGGACCAGCCACCCGCATCCCAGCCAGCTGGAACAGTTCGCCGCCCTGCTCCAACAGCGGGACGCTGACGCTCGTCAGCAGGACAGCGCCGGAGTCGGCCGGGCCGACGTAGCCGTCGGCGTCGACCCAGCCCCCGAGGAAGGCAAGCCGCTCGGCGAGCCCGAGGCCAGTCACCCACAGCGGCACCTGCTTGGTGTGCGCCCCGCCGGACAGACCCATCTCGACGAACCAGTCGACGAGCGGCCGCGAGTTGATCACCAGGCGCACGTCGTCTGCGGCGATGGCGCGAAGACCGAACTGCTCGTCCACGATCCGGGTGATCTCGGCCCGCAGCCCGACATCGGTGGCGGGGACGGCGAACTGGACTCGGTGCGTACGGCCGGAATCCTGCAGGCTGCCGTCGCCGATGAAGTAACCGAGCAGCCACAGCAGATCCGGTGAGGTCCACATCGGGCCGAACACGTCGCCGTTATTACGCGAGCAGCCGGGCAGCTGCAACGGCTGGCCGAACTCGGGTAGTCCGCGAGGGACAGCGACTAGGTCGCCGACCCGCAGCTCTCCTACGGTCTTCCAACGGCGGGTGTATCGCGCGCGAACACGACCGTCGCGCCGATTGTCAACCAAGCACAGCACGGGATGGTTCTCGGTCGCGCGGATCAACTTGGTGCCGACCTTCACCTCGTGCGTCTGCCGAGTGCCGGTCTGGGCGGCCGAACGGACTGGCGCCGTAACGAAGCGATCATTCTCCTCGTCGAGGGCGAAGACGGTATCGCCGGGTTCGATCTCCTTGATGGCGACCTGGCCGCGGTTGGCTGTCCAGACCCGAGCCCCAGCGTGGAGGCACTCGTACTGGGCCGCGACGCCCGAGACCAGGCGCTGCTTCTCCGCTTCCGGGATGCCGAGCTTGTCGTAGGTGTTCTTGATGTCCGCGGGCAGCTCGTCCCAGGTGGTGGCCTGCTTCTCGGTGGAGCGGACGAAGTACTTGATGTTCTCGAAGTCGATGCCGGACAGGTCGGAACCCCACGTGGGCATCGGCTTCTTGTAGAAGAGCTTCAAGCCCTTGAGCCGGCGCTGCAGCATCCACTCCGGCTCGTTCTTCAGCGCGGAGATGTTGCGCACCACGTCCTCGGACAGCCCGCGCTTGGCCAGCGCACCGGCGGCGTCGGAGTCCGACCAGCCGAACGCGTAGCGGCCCATGGCGTCAATCTGCTGGTCCTGGGTGAGCACGGCGGGCATCGACTCATGGGTGGTTGTCATATAGATGTCCTCCGGTGGGGGCGAGACGGTGGGGTCGGTGGGATGTATGTCGTGCAGACACCGTCGCCATGGGCGATGGTGGCCAGGCGTTGCACGTGCGTGCCGACCAGCCGGCCGATCACCTGGGTCTCGGCCTCGCACAACTGAGGGAACTCAGCGGCGACGTGGGCCACCGGGCAATGGTGCTGGCACAGTTGCCCCCCGGCGGCGATCGCCGACGCGCTGGCAGCGTAGCCCTCCCGGGTCAGTGCCTCGGCCAGCGCCTCTGCCCTCGCCAGCGGGTGCTCGGGTCCATCGGCGGCGGCAGTGTCCATGGCGTCTCGACAGCGCTCTTCCAGACCCGCGACCCGCTCGGCGGTGAACCGTGCCACCGCCTCGGCGCCCTCGCTGGCGGCGATGTGCCGCAGCGCGGCCAGTGCCAAGTCGTCATAGGCGTGCGGGAAACCGGCGCGCCCCTGCTCGCTGAGGGCGTAGCGGCGGGCCGGTCGGCCGGGGCCACGGTTGGCCCGAGCCGGGGACTCCCGCTCATCCACCCGGCCCTGGGCCAGCAGCGCGTCCAGGTGCCGGCGTACCCCCGCCGACGACATGCCGAGCAGAGTGGCAAGGTCGACGGCGGTCAGCGGTCCGCGCTCCAGCAGCAGCCGGCTTACCCGATCGCGGGTGCGGACGTCGTTTGTCCGCTCCGGAGTCACGATCGCTGATTTCACAACACAAGTGTGACCTATATCGGCCGACGATGCCAGCTCCGGAGCCGGATTCACCGAACCTAGACTCGGCGTTCGTGGAGCAACCCGTCGTCGAGGTCGTCGGCCTCGTCAAGCGGTACGGCGACGTCCTGGCGCTCGACGGCGTCTCCTTCGCTGTGCCGACGGGCAACGTGGTGGCTCTGCTCGGCCCGAACGGTGCAGGCAAGACGACGGCGGTGGAGGTCTGCGAGGGATTCCGCGGACCGGACTCCGGCATCGTGCGCGTGCTGGGCCTCGATCCGCGCCGCGATGCTCGCGCACTGCGTCCCCGGGTAGGCGTGATGCTGCAGGGCGGCGGTGCCTACCCTGCCGCGCGCTGCGCCGAGATGCTGCGACTCGTCGCGTCGTTCGCCCGGCATCCACACGATCCGCCCGCTCTGCTGGCTGCGCTCGGCCTCGGGTCGGTCGCCGGTACGCCGGTCAAGCGGCTGTCCGGGGGGCAGCGGCAACGGCTGTCCCTCGCGATGGCGATCGTCGGCCGGCCGGAGTTGGTGTTCCTGGACGAGCCGACCGCCGGACTCGACCCCGCGGCCCGGCTCGCCACCTGGGCGGTCGTCGAGGGACTGCGCCGTGACGGGGCCACCGTCGTACTCACCACGCACTTCATGGACGAAGCCGAGCGGCTAGCCGACTCGGTGGTCGTCCTCGACCACGGCAAGGTCGTCGCCGCGGGCAGCCCGAGCGAGCTCACCCGAGCCGGCATGGCGGGGCAGGTGTCGTTCCGAGCGCCGGCCGGGCTGGACCTGGCGACGCTTGCCGGAGCGTTGCCGGCGGGGGCGCTGGCCAGTGAGCCCACACCGGGTCACTACCTGGTCGAGAGCCCGGTCGACCCGGATCTGTTGGCGGCGCTCACCGGCTGGTGCGCCCGGCAGAACGTGCTCGCCGAGGACCTGCAGGTGCAGCGGCGCAGCCTCGAGGACGTCTTCTTGGAGCTGACCGGCCGGGAGCTGCGGTCATGACGGGCCAACCGGCAGGAGGCGTCGATTTCCCCGATCTCACGCCGGATCCCGGGGCTGGGCCGTTACCGCGGATGCTCCTGGCGCAGGCGGCCATCGAATTGCGGCTGGCGCTGCGGCAGGGAGAGCAGGTTCTGCTCACCCTGATCATCCCGGTGTTGCTGACGCTGCTGCTCGTCCTCGGCTCGCTCGTCGAGACCGACGGCTCGAGCCGGGCCGACTACTTCCTGCCGGGCATCCTGGCGCTGGCCGTGGTGTCGTCGTCGTTCACCGGGCTGGCGATCGCCACGGCCTTCGAGCGGAAGTACGGCGTACTGAAGCGGCTCGGGGCGACCGCGATGCCGCGCTCGGTCCTGCTGGGAGGCAAGACCCTTGCCGTACTCGGCATCGAGGCCGTGCAGCTGTTCGTGCTCGGTGCGCTCGGTCTGCTCCTCGGCTGGGAGCCCCGCGCGGTGCTCGGCGCGGTGGTGCTCGTGCTGCTTGGCACGGCAGCGTTCGCCGCGCTCGGTCTGTTGCTGGCCGGGACGCTGCGGGCGGAGGCGACACTGGCGGCGGCGAACCTGATCTGGTTTCTGCTGCTGCTGGGCGGCGGGCTGCTGCTACCACTGTCCAGGTTGTCGGATTCCGCGGCGGCGGTGCTGCAGTTCCTGCCCAGCGCCGCCCTCGCCGACGGGCTGCGGGCGGTGTTCCAGGCCGGAGCGGGTCTGCCCGTGCGGCCGGCGCTGATCCTGCTCGCTTGGTCGGTGGTCGGCTTCGCCGCGGCGGTGCGGTGGTTCCGATGGGAGTGAGCGGCAGCTGGGTGCGCCGGTTCGCGTTTGCCTCGGTGGTGGCCAACGTCGGCATCGTGGTGACCGGCGGTGCGGTGCGGCTGACCGCCTCTGGCCTCGGCTGCCCCACCGTCCCGTACTGCACCGAGGAGAGCTTCTTCCCCACGCCGGAACTTGGGGTTCATGGCGTGATCGAGTACGGCAACCGGACACTGACCGGCGTCCTCGGCGTCGTGGCTGTCGCGACGCTGATCGCGGTGTGGCGCGACCGGCCGCGCCGCCGGGACCTGCTCGGCCCGGCCGTCGCGCTGCTGGTCGGAATCCCGGCGCAGGCGCTGCTGGGCGCGGTCACCGTGCTCACCGGGCTCAACCCGTGGACCGTGATGGGCCACTTCCTGCTGTCCATGCTGCTGATCTCCACCGCCGTGGTGTTGTGGGTCCGCTGCCAGGAACCGCCAGGTCCGACCGCCGCCGTCTTACCGCCCCCGTTGCGGCTGCTGACCCGTGCCCTGCTGGCCGTCCTGGCGGTCGTCTTGATGCTCGGGACGGTTGTCACGGGCACGGGCCCGCACGCCGGTGATCCGGACTCGCCACGAATGGGCTTCGACCTGGCCGTCGCCAGCCAACTACACGCCGACGCCGTACTCCTGCTGATCGGGATGACGGTCGCGCTCTGGGCCGGACTGCTGGCGGTGCGGGCTCCTGAGCGGGTCCGCCGGGCCGCGGTCGCGCTGCTGGTCGTCGAGCTGGCCCAGGGGGTGATCGGTTTCGTGCAGTACTTCACGGACCTCCCGGTGCTCCTGGTCGGACTCCACCTGCTCGGCGCCGGCCTGGTCACTGTCTCCGCTGTCCGGCTCTACTTGACGATGCGGGCTCGGTTGCCCGGCGCCTCGCTCGAGCCGGCCGTCGCAGCGGCATCGGTTACGAGATCGTCAGGACGGAGCGGTTCGTTCGCAGCCCCTCCGTCCTGACGATCATGAGCGGCTGACTCTCCTTACCCGCCAACGCATCGGCCCCGATGGCCCCGATTCGCCAGGGCGCGTGCTTGGCTGACCGGATGGAGGTTGTCGTTGAGCCACGGCCGCCGGATGCGTCCACGGCTGAGCGCCTACTGCGGCTGCTGCCTGACTGGTTCGGGATCGAGTCCTCGCTGCAGGAGTACGTCGATGACGCAAGACACCTGCCGACGTACCTGGCCAGCGTCGACGGTCAGCCACCGGTGGGCATTCTGCTATTACGACGGCACTTCGACGAGGCGGCGGAGGTGCACCTGATGGCCGTCCATCCGCAGTGGCATCGGCGCGGCATCGGCCGCCGGCTGCTCGCCGCCGCGGAGCGTGATCTCGCCGCTGACGGAGTGCGGCTGCTGCAGGTCAAGACGCTCGGCGCCTCCCGGCCCGACGCCAGCTACGCGCGTACCCGGCTGTTCTACCTCGGCATGGGGTTCCAACCGCTGGAGGAGACCAAAGACCTGTGGCCCGACAATCCGTGCCTGATCATGGTCAAGCCGCTCGGCGAGCGCACGAGCTCCCCATGATCGGGGGCGACGGATCAGGCGGCGCGGAGTTCGGATGGATCGGTGCTGCTCCGAAGGAACAACAGCGACACGGAGGTGATCAGCAGCGTCACGACCAGCGTGCCGGCGACGAGGACACCAAGTTCTGCCCACGGCACCGGAACGGAAAGGATCCTAGAGGTCGGTTGCCCAGCCGAGTCGAAGGTGGTCTCGGTGAACGTCGTCCCGAGCAGCCCTCGGGCGGCCAGAGCGCCGGCGGTAGTGGCCAGCAGTGATGTCGGCAACAGGGGCAGCAGTGCCTCGGTGAGCACGGCCCGGCGCAGTACGCCGACTGGAGTGCCCGCAGCGGTCAACGCGGCCAACGAGCGGCGGCGGGCGACGATCCCCTCCGCGGCCACGACAAGCAAGCCAAGCGCAGCCACGACCACGGCGACGACGATCACCAGGTTCACCAGGTCGAGGGTGTCCCGGTAGAAGGTGTTGCTCGGGTCGGTGCTGACCAGGATGTTCGCCCGCACCCCCTGCGCGCCGGCGCCGATGAGCACTGTGAGCATCAACGCACCGAACGCGCGGCTGGCCCCGAACGGATCGGCAGCAAGCCGGCGAGCCGCGATGAGCACCGCCGGTCGGCGGGCACGGGGAGCCACAAGGCCGCCGATACCGGCGGCCAACGCCGCCGTGCCGAGGACGAGCCCGACCGAGGTGAGGAGGAACAGCGCCAGGACAGCAAGCGCAGGCGCGGCCACGCCGCTCAGATCGATGTCGAACGCCTTGGTGACCGTCGCGAACGATGCGAGGGCGACAACGCCCACCAGAAACAGGATGGCCGGCAGCAGCCGGGGTGGCCTGATGCGCCGGTGCCGAATGACGCCGAACGGGCTGATCGTCACGCCACGCAACGCCAGCCGACTGAAGGCGGCAGCCGCGACGGGGATCAGGAGCACAAGCACCACGACGACCCATAACGGCGGCAGGACGTCCGTCGGCAGCCGCAGCACCGGCCCGGTGACCTGCTCGTAGCTGATGCCGACGCCCCCTTCCACCGGGAGTTCGGTGGAAGGGGTGCTGGGCTGCACTCCGGTGAGCGGCGTGATCCTGGTGTACGTGCCGAGGACCGGCGACCCGAGCACGATCCGCCCGACCAGGTAGACAGCCAGTCCGCCGACCGCTCCGATACCGGCGGCTACCGCGGCTTCGCCGCATGCCACCCGGGCGACATCTCGCGGCGTCCCACCGGCCAAGCGGATTGCGGCCAACCGCCGGTCGCGGGCCGGCGCCCCTACCCGGGAGCACTGCCCGACAAAGGCCAGCACCGGAATGCACAGCAACACCAGGGCGATGACGACGCCCACGTGCAGCCCCTGCTCTTCGAGCACCTGGATGCTGTAGGGACCGTCGTCTGGGCGGATGCTGATCACCGTCGCGGCGACCAACAACGCCAGTGTCCCAATCGCGGACCCGCAGACCGTGAGGGCGATCCGCACGACGTCGGAACGGCCGCCTTTGGCCGCCAGCCACAGTGCGGTCGGCCAGGTCAGTCGCCCGGTCATGTGTGCATCCGGTGCTGGCCGGCCGACGAGCTCGCCGGGACGACGTCACCCTCGACTACGCCGTCGCGGATGACGACCTCCCGGTCGGCGTACGCCGCCACCTGGGCGTCATGTGTCACGAGCAGGACCGTCGTGCCGGCCTCGCGGGCGACCCGGGTGAGCTGGACGAGGACCTGCTCTCCAGCGAACGTGTCCAGCGCGCCGGTCGGCTCGTCGGCGAAGAGCACCTCCGGCTCGGTCACCAATGCCCGGGCGACGGCTACCCGCTGCGCCTGACCACCGGACATCTCCGGCGGGCGCTGGTCGGCGAGGTCCGCGACGCCGAAGCGATCCAGCCACAGGCGGGCGGCGGTCATCGCCTCGCGACGACGTACGCCGGACAGCAGCAACGGCAGCCCGACGTTCTCCGCAGCCGTCATCTCCGGCACCAGCTGCCCGAACTGGAACAGCACACCGAACTCGCGGCGCCGCAGCGCAGAGCGCACCGACTCGCTCTCGGTGTCGATCCGGCGGCCGGCGAAGCTGACCTCGCCGGCGTCCGGGCGGAGGATGCCCGCCAAGCACAACAGCAGCGTGGACTTCCCCGATCCCGACGGCCCGGTGATCGCCAGTACGTCGCCACGGGCCGCGCTCAGCGACACGCCCCGCAACGCGGGTGAGTTGCCGTAGGACTTCACGATCGACCGGGCGGTCAGCACTTCGGGGTCCTCATGCGTCACGGATGTCACGGGCGGATCTCCTTTGCGAGCTGGCCGACGCGCTGCAGGGTGGAGTCGATCCAGCGCAGATCGGCGTCCAGGTGGTTGATGGCGTAATCGGCCGCGACGACCCGCAGCAGGTCGGCGTGCGGGTCGGCCTTGACACGGGTCTGTTCGCGCATCCGAGTCAGATGCGCCTCGCGTTGGCAACGCAAGAAGTCCGCCGCGACGGCCTGGTCTGCGATGAGCAGTGCGAGCGTGACCTTCACGGCGAGCAGGTTGGCGACGTACTCCGAGGGCAGCTCGACCTCGGACAACCAGCGGTCGAGTTCTGCCCGGCCGCGACGGGTGACCGCAAAGAGGGTGCGGTCAGGCCCGCCGGCACGCTCGGTCGCCCCGGCAGCGACCAGGCCATCGCGAAGCAGTCGCTCGAGCGTGGCGTAGATCTGAGCGGCGGCGAGCGGCTTCGCGGACGGGAAGCGGCGCTGGTACTGCCGTTTGAGGTCGTATCCATGCCGCTGCCCGTTCGCCAGTAGCCCCAGCAACACATGACCGGCGGACATGAAGGTCACTATGCACTGAGTTACTAGAGTTGGCCAGCATCAGCCGGCGTGTCACCCCCCAACATGTGCCGGTGGAGACCACTCGCGAAAACCGAGAGAGCGATAGAGGTCGCGGGCGGCCTCGTTGTCCTCTGCGACGCGCAGGGCGAGCTCGGCCTGTCCTGCCATGGACAGGACAGCCATGGACCGGTGCAGCAGCAGCCGCGCCAGCCCATGACGGCGGTGCTCCGGGGCGACGAAGAGTTCGATGTCGAAGGGGCAGTCCGGGGGTCCGCCCATGGCGCCCGCCGGACCACCTGGATGGCGGCGACGATCCGGCCGTCACCGATGACGACCGGTGATGCCTCCGGCCACAGGTCGCCGTATTCGCCGGCGACCGCCGAGGCGATGTCGGCGGTCGCTTCGGCCAGGTCGGCACCGGCCACACCGGGCGGGTAGGACCGCAGGTACAACTCCCCGAGCGCTGGTACGTCAGCGGCGCAGCCTGTTCTGAGCATGAAGCCGGCGGGGATCGTCGACTAGGCGTCACGGAGTCGACCGACCAGTGTCAGGAGCCTGCCCATGACCGTCAGGGTGCCCACCCGGAGAATTCAGGCCATCACCTTGCGATTGGGCACGACCTCCCACCAGGTCACGCAGCGCCAGACCCACTCCAGCGGGCCGTATCGGAAGCGGGACAGCCACAGCGGGCTCCAGCCCGCCAGACCTGCTCCCGCTCGCCGACGGCTTCGTGCTCGTCGGGTGCGGGCCGGTCTGGCAGCACGTCGAGCACGCGTTCCGTCGACTGCCGGCGCCGCAGCCAACTGATGTTCGTGGTCACCATGACCCGCCTGACGAACGCGGCCGGGTCGTGCGGGTTGTCCAGCCGCCGCCAGTGCCGGTAGGTCTTGAGCAGAGCGGTCTGCAACAGGTCCTCCGCCAGGCCGTGGTCGCCGGTGAGCAGAAAGGCGGTACGCAGCAGCGACGCGGAGCGGATCGAGACGAACTCTCGAAACGCCTCGTCCCTGCCGCTCACCGACCGTCCCCTTCCCCCCGTCAACACCCAGACGCTGTCAGGATGCCGAAAGGTTGAGTGGCGCTCGCGGCTCGAGCCCTGATCGGACATCTGCTACAACCGAGCCGTGGCGGAGCGGGACTGGTGGTTGGACGAACGGGCGTACGCCGGAGCTGAGCACCTCGACCCCGCCTACGTCGCGGCGTACGGGTCCAAGGCAGGATTCGACCCCTATCCCGACGTCCAGCTGCTGCGGGACCTCGGGTCAGACGCCTCGCAGACCCTCGTCGACCTCGGCGCGGGCGACGGGACGTTCGCCCTGGCCGCGGCCGAGGTGTTTGGCCGGGTCGTCGCCGTCGACGTGTCCCCCGCGATGCTGGACGTCCTTCGGCACCGCATCGACGCCGGCCGAACGGCGAATGTCGAGGTCGTGGCGGCCGGCCTGCTGAGCTACGCGCACGAGGGCGCCCCAGCCGACGTCGTGTACTGCCGGAACGCGCTGCATCAGCTGCCGGACCTCTGGAAGGCGGTCGCGCTGGACCGGATCGCGGCGATACTTCGGCCCCGGGGCCTTTTGCGGCTACGCGACCTGGTCCTCTCAGTGGACCCGTCGGGCGTCGCCGCGGTGGTCGAGGAGTGGCTCGATGCCGCCCCGACGGACCCGCGAGCGGGCTGGACCCGCGCCGAACTGGCGACGCACCTGCGCGGCGAGTACAGCACCTTTTCCTGGCTGCTGGAACCGATGCTCGCGCGGGCCGGCTTTGCGATCGAGGACGCCAGCTACAGCGCGGCCAGGACTCACGCCGGCTACCTCTGCCGCCGTAGGTAGCGCCCGGTCCTCAGAGCAGGACGACGGCGTCCACCGCGATGGCGACGAAGAGAATCGTCAGGTAGCTGATCGACAGGTGGAACAGCCGCATCGGAGCACCGTCGTCGCCCCGGCGTACCCGGGCGAGCAGCAGGTGCGCCTCGACGAGGAACCACCCCCCGGCCGCCAGCGCGGTCACGCCGTAGATCCACGAGGAGTCCAGCGCCCACAGGGCGAGCGACGCCGCCACCATCAGCCAGGAGTAGCCGACGATCCGCCGCGTCACCACCAGCGGCGTGGCCACAACGGGAAGCATCGGTACACCGGCGGCCGCGTAGTCGGCGCGGTAGCGCATGGCCAGCGCCCAGAAGTGCGGCGGCGTCCAGAAGAAGATGACCGCGAAGAGCACCAGCGCGGCCCAGGACAGCTCCCCGGTGACCGCGGACCAGCCGATGAGCACCGGCATGCAGCCGGCCGCACCGCCCCAGACGATGTTCTGCGACGTACGCCGTTTCAGGCCAAGGGTGTACACGAAGACGTAGAACAGGATCGCGGCCAGGGACAGCCCCGCCGACAGCAGGTTGGTCGTGACCGCGAACCACACCGTCGACACCGCGGCCAGCGCCACCCCGAACGTCAGCGCCGCCCTCGGCGATACCGCGTGGGTGGCCAGCGGGCGTGCCTCGGTCCGGTGCATGACACGGTCGATGTCCCGGTCGACGTAGCAGTTGAGCGTGTTCGCCGACCCGGCCGACAGGAAGCCTCCGACCAAGGTCGCCCCGATCAACCACAGGGACGGGAGACCGCGGGCCGCCAGCAGCATGGTCGGCACCGTCGTGACGAGCAGCAGTTCGATGATCCGCGGCTTGGTCAGTGCGACGTACGCCCGCAGCACGCTGCCGACAGTGCGCGGCCGAAAGCCCACGCGGTTTTCGACTGTGGTCATGACGGCAAGACTCTAACCCCGCACGTCCTGGTGAACGCGCAGGGGCGGGCAGCGGTAACGGTCCCCTATCACCCTTCGGCTCCCCCGCGAGAGGGCAGTGTCCCGGACTAGGGTGGTTCACGATGAATCGCTTGATTCCCGCGGTTCCGGGGCGACCGACCGGGCACGTGGGGACCGTCGGAACAACCCCAGAATCCTCGAGGAGTCCGCGTGAGCGGTAAGCCGTCCGTCCCCCATCCCACGCTCCCCAACGGCTGGGACGCACTGGACCGCAAGGCCGTCGACACGATCCGGGTGCTCGCGATGGACGCCGTGCAGAAGACGGGCAACGGCCATCCCGGTACGGCGATGAGCCTGGCGCCGGCGGCGTACCTGCTCTTCCAAAAGGCGCTGCGACACGACCCGCAGGATCCGAACTGGTCTGGCCGGGACCGGTTCGTGCTCTCCAACGGCCACTCCAGCCTGACCCTCTACATCCAGCTCTACCTGTCCGGCTACGGCCTGGAGTTGGCTGACCTCAGGGCGCTGCGGACCTGGGGCTCCAAGACGCCGGCCCACCCCGAGCACTGGCACGTCCCCGGGGTGGAGACGACCACCGGCCCGCTCGGTCAGGGCGTCGGCAACGCGGTCGGGATGGCGATGGCCGCCCGGCGGGAACGCGGTCTGCTCGACCCGGACGCCCCCGAGGGGCAGAGCCCGTTCGACCACACGATCTGGTGCTTCTGCTCCGATGGCGACATGGAGGAGGGAGTCAGCTCCGAGGCCTCCTCACTGGCCGGGCACCAACAGCTCGGCAACCTGGTCCTGGTGTACGACGCGAACAAGATCTCCATCGAGGACGACACGGCTGTCGCCTTGAGCGAAGACGTCGGAGCGCGGTATGCCGCCTACGGCTGGCATGTGCTGCACGTCGACGACGGCGAGGACATGCAGGCCCTCGACCGGGCGTTCGACAAGGCCAAGGCGCAGACCGACCGCCCCACCATCATCGTCCTGAGCACGATCATCGCCTGGCCCGCCCCCAATGCGCAGAACACCGGCAAGGCGCATGGCTCCGCCCTGGGTGACGACGAGGTGGCTGCCACCAAGAAGGTTCTCGGATTCGACCCGGACAAGACGTTCGATGTGGACCCCGAGGTCCTGGCCCGCGCCCGCGACGTGAGCCGCCGCGGCCACGAGACCCGGATGGCCTGGCAGGAGGCCTACGACGACTGGGCCCGGGAGAACCCCGAGCGGCTGGTGCTGCACGAGCGGATGAAGGAGCGTCGGCTCCCGGACGGCTGGGCCGACGCGATCCCGAGCTTCGAGGCCGACGAGAAGGGGATGGCCACCCGCAAGGCGTCCGGGACCGTGCTCGGCGCGCTCGCCGACGTCATCCCCGAGCTGTGGGGCGGTTCGGCCGACCTGGCCGACTCCAACAACACCACCATGGGCGGCGCCCCGTCGTTCCTGCCGGCCGAACACCAGACCAAGATGTTTCCCGGCGGGCCGTACGGCCGGACCCTGCACTTCGGCATCCGCGAGCACGCCATGGGCTCGATCATGAACGGCATCACCCTGCACGGCGGGACCCGGGTGTACGGCGGGACGTTCCTCGTCTTCAGCGACTACATGCGCCCTGCCGTGCGGCTGGCCGCGTTGATGGGCATCCCGGTCACCTACGTGTGGACGCACGACTCGATCGGGCTCGGCGAGGACGGCTCGACGCACCAACCGGTGGAGCACCTGGCTGCGCTCCGGGCGATTCCCGGGCTGGACGTCGTACGCCCGGCCGACGCCAACGAGACGGCGGTCGCGTGGCGGACGATCCTGGGACACACGGACCGGCCGGCCGGGCTGTGCCTGACCCGGCAGGACGTTCCTGTGCTGGACCGGTCCACGGTCGCCTCTGCGGAGGGCGTCGCCCGCGGTGGCTACGTGCTGGCCGAGGCCGAGGGCGGCACGCCGCAGGTCGTCCTCCTCGCCACCGGCTCCGAGGTGCACATCGCCCTCGACGCGCGTGAGCAGCTGCAGGCCGACGGAATAGCCGCGCGGGTGGTGTCCTTGCCGTGTGTGGAGTGGTTCAGGGCGCAGGGCCAGGCGTACCAGGACGAGGTGATCCCCCCCAGGTGCAAGGCGCGAGTCAGCGTGGAGGCCGCGGTGGGGATGGGCTGGCGTGAGTTCGTCGGTGACGCCGGGCGGATCGTCAGCCTGGAGCATTTCGGCGCGAGTGCGGCGTACACGGTCCTCTACGGGGAGTTCGGGATCACTCCAAGCGTGGTAGCAGACATGGCCCGGGAAAGCATCGCCGCGACGGCAGGAGACACAGACCGATGACACAGAATGCCCGACTCACCGAACTGTCCGACCAGGGAGTGGCCGTCTGGCTCGACGACATGTCCCGCGACCGGCTGGATTCCGGCAGCTTCGCCGAGCTCATCGACACGATGAGCGTCGTCGGGGTCACCACGAACCCCACGATCTTCGCGGCGGCGATCAGCGGCTCGAAGCTCTACAACGAGCAGCTCTATGACCTGCAGGCACGCAAGGTAGAGGTCGAGGAAGCGGTCCGGATGATCACGACGGCCGACGTCCGCTGGGCCTGCGACGTGCTTGCCGAGGTCGCCCGCGGGACGGGGCGGGACGGCCGGGTGTCGATCGAGGTGGATCCGCGGCTCGCGCACGACACGGACGTGACCGTCGCCGAGGCCCGCCAGCTGTGGTGGCTGGTGGACCGCCCGAACCTGTTCGTCAAGATCCCGGCCACCGAGGCCGGCATCCCCGCGATCACCCGGTGCATCGCCGATGGGATCAGCGTAAACGTCACTTTGATCTTCTCGATCGAGCGCTACAAGCAGGTCATGGACGCCTACCTCAACGGGCTGGAGCAGAGGGGCGGTGACTTCGACGGCTTGGAATCGGTGGCGTCGTTCTTCGTCTCCCGCGTGGACACCGAGATCGACAAGCACCTGGAAAAGGCCGGTGCCGACAAGGACCTGTTCGGCAAGGCGGGCATCGCCAACGCGCAGCTGGCGTACCAGGCGTACGAGGAGGTCATCGGCTCCGAGCGCTGGAAGGCGCTGGCGGACAAGGGCGCGCACGTGCAGCGGCCGCTGTGGGCCTCGACCGGGGTGAAGAATCCTGACTACGACGACACGATGTACATCTCGCAGCTCGTCGCCCCCGACATCGTCAACACGATGCCGGAGAAGACGATGAACGCGTACGCGGACCACGGCGAACTCGGCACGCCGATACAGAAGCAGTACGACGAGGCGCGGGCCACGATGGACGCCGTCGCCGCGGCCGGCGTCAGCATGGACGACGTGTTCCTGACCCTGGAGGGCGAGGGCGTGGAGAAGTTCGAGAAGTCGTGGGAGGAGCTGCTCAGCTCCGTCCGGGACGAGCTACAGCGAGTCTCGTGACTGGCACATCGACCGCAGCGGGCTTTCAGCTCAGCGTCGGCGATGACGCGGCAGCGACGTCCGCAGAGCAGGCTCGCGACACTCAGCTCGCCGACGGCGTCCCCGCCAGGCTGGTGGCCGGCGACTCAACCCTCTGGGGGGCAGACGCAGAGGCGGAGGCGGCTATCCGGTTGGGCTGGTTGACCACCTTTCAACGCAGTAGGGAGTTGCTTCCGCGCCTGACTGCGCTCCGTGCAGAATTGACGGCGGAGGGGCTCGACCACATCGTCCTGGCGGGGATGGGCGGCTCCTCGCTGGCCCCGGAGGTCATCTGCCGCAGTGCCGGCGTCGAGCTCACGGTCCTCGACACGACCGACCCCGGTCAGGTTCGCGCGGCTCTGGCGGACCGCTTGCAGCAAACAGTTGTGGTTGTGTCGTCGAAGTCCGGGGGCACGGCCGAGACCGACAGCCATCGGCGGGCCTATCTGCAAGCGTTTGTCCAGAGCGGACTGTCCGAAGTGGACGCCGGTCGCCGCTTCGTCGTCGTCACCGACCCCGGGTCTCCGTTCGTCGAAACTGCCGAGAAAATGGGGGCGCGCGAGATCTTCCTCGCCGACGCCGATGTTGGTGGCCGATACAGCGCGCTCACCGCGTTCGGCCTGGTGCCGTCGGCGCTCGCCGGCGCCGATGTGGAGCAGCTCCTCGACGATGCCGAGTCGCTGGCCGGACAACTGGGTCAGGACAACCCTGCGTTGCTGCTCGGCTGCCTGCTCGGATCTGCGGCGGTGGCCGGACGGGACAAGCTGCTCCTGGCCGACAACGATTCGGGCATCGTCGGGTTCGGCGACTGGGCAGAGCAGCTGGTCGCGGAGTCCACCGGCAAGCAGGCCCGGGGCATCCTCCCGGTCGTGGTCGAGAGCGTGTCCGCGGCGGAGAGCGCCGCAACAGACACCGTGACTGTCCTTAGTGGACAGCTGACCGGCGGCGGCGAGGCGGCCGCGGTCTCCGGCCCGCTCGGCGCGCAGTTCCTCGGCTGGGAGTACGCCACCGCGGTGGCCGGGCGGATCATCGGGATCAACCCGTTCGACCAGCCGAACGTCACCGAAAGCAAGGACAACACCAAGAAACTGCTGGACTCCGGGCTGCCCGACGACTCGCCGGCCGCGATCTTCGGCGCGGTCGAGGTGTACGCCGACGCCGGCCTGCTCGGACCGGCCGAGTCGCTGACCGACGTCTTCGATGCCGTCGTCGCGGCCATCCCTGATCGCGGCTACCTGGCGATCATGGCCTACCTCGACCGGTGGTCTGATGACTCTGCCGGCAACCTGCGCCAGCTCTTGGCCGAGCGCACCGACCGGCCGGTGACTTTCGGCTGGGGCCCGCGCTTCCTGCATTCCACCGGGCAGTTCCACAAGGGCGGCCCGCTGGTCGGGGCGTTCCTGCAGATCACCGGGGTCGTCGTCGAGGACCTGTCGATCCCCGACCAGGACTACAGCTTCGCCGGACTGCAGGCGGCACAGGCCGCCGGCGATCTGCAGGCGCTGACCGGCCGCGACCTGCCGGCGATCCGGCTGCACCTCACCGACCGGGCGGCCGGCCTCGGGCAGCTCCTGGAGGCCGGCGCATGACAACGACCCGACCCGCGGGACCCCGCCGCGCCACTTTGCCTGTCGGCTGGCCCCGCAAACCGGACATTTCAGC
>Ga0136616_10000061_pt1 | contig 40427 bp, 35 predicted proteins | sample AntDrymUQ2992106_2_FD_106648 | JGI IMG/M metagenome (GOLD analysis project Ga0136616, IMG submission 106648) | Polar desert sand microbial communities from Dry Valleys, Antarctica - metaG UQ299 (21.06) | ecosystem: Environmental > Terrestrial > Soil > Desert | place: Antarctica: Dry Valley... | reverse complement strand
TGCTCGACGGCGCCACGTTCAGGGACGGGATCAAGGTCACCGACAACGAGGACACCACGACGGACGAGAGGGTCGCCGCCTGATGATCCTTCACTCATCCACAACTCTTGACAATTGCTCCGGTCGCGTGGTCGATCACCGCGAAGACCGCGCAGCGCCCGTCGCGGTCGGTGAATCCCCGGTGGCGTCGGTCGCCCACAGCGTGTCCGGCCAGATGACGAGCGCCCGCGCCGACGACTCCGAGACGCTCGCCCACAGTGCCTGTACAGGTGTGAGCGATGTCGGACGGCAAGTATGCGCTGAAGGGTCGCGCCGCCCGCGGCGGACCCTCACGCGCCGGGGCGGCGGTAGAGAACTTGCCCGTGCTCTACCTCCGCTCGAAAGCGCGGCGACCAGCTGTCCGCTTCCTCAGGCGTGTAGACGAACGCGTCGACCGAGACGGGGAACTTTCCAGACGGGGCGTAATCCGGCCCGCGCAGGCCCGGGCGCTCGCCAGCCCGATCGACGAGCACGACCAGGTCGGCGTCGCTGCGCGCCGACCAGTCGCCGCGAGCGAGCGAGCCGATGAGCACGACTTCCCTGACCTCTGCACGCCTGCCAAGCTCCCGCTCGGCGTGCTCGCGTAGGCGCGCCATCACCGCTTCGTGGTCGAGGCTACGAAAGACGACTTCTGACATGGTCGAGCACTGCGTCGGCATCGGCGAGCGCCTGATCGGCATCGCGTGCGGTGTAGAGATCGCCTGGCGCACCTCGGGGATGGGTGTTCGGATAGCGGGTCGGGATGTAGTGGCGGTCGAGTGCCTTGGCGGCGTCGAGCACCTCTTCGGACGGGTCGGTCGATCCTCCTAGCAGACCGGCGACGGTGTGTCCCCACGCCTCGACGCCGTGGGACTCGTGGAGCGCCTTGACGGCCTTCTCGGCCGCCTGATGAGCGAGAAAGCACGCCCATTCGTAGTGTGCGGTCGCCGCGATGTCGCGCGCGGCCGCAAGGTCGAGCTCGGCCTGCCGCATCCAGTCACCGGGTCGGCGCATCCCATCATTATCCGTCCGCGGAGCCGACGGCGACCAGGCCGCCCGTTCGACGCGTTGCCTACTCGCCAGCCCCGTCGATCGCCTGTGAGCGGTCCCCGCGTTGCGCGGCCGTCGGCGAAGGCTCGGAGGCGCTCAGCCGCGCACCACGCCCGCGAGTGCCTCCGCAGCCTCGAGCACCGCGCGTCGCGCGTCGTCGGGCTCGAGCACGGCCGCGTCACCCGCCTCCTTGAGGATCTCGCGGGTCAGCCACGTCTCGCCGGCGTAGTGGACCTCGACGACGACCGCCCCGTCCTCGAGCTGCTCGATCACCGCGCGCTCCTCGCGCGCCCAGCGCGCCCGCTCGGGTGCCACCCACACCCGCGCCGCGCGCGACGCCGGCACCTCGCCGGTGCGGGGCCAGCCCTCGACGTCGGGCTCGATCCCGGGGCGCGGTTCGAAGGTCTCCTCGAGCAGCGCGGCTGAGCGGATGCGGTCGAGGCGGAAGCTGCGGGGGGCCTCGCGCTCGGGATCGAAGGAGTGCACGTACCAGCCCTCGCGTCCGTTCAGGAGCTGGTAGGGCTCGATCCGCCGGCCGACGAACTCGTCCTCGTTCTCCTTGTAGTAGTCGATCTCGAGTAGCCGGCGCTCGGCCACGGCCTGGCTTACCAGGCGAGCGATCTCGGAGTCGTCTCCGCGCGCGCTCGTCATCTGGAGGCCGCCGCCCGCGGGATCCTCCCCGAGCGCGGTCACGACCTTGGTGCGTGCCGAGGCGAGCGATCCCTCCGGTAGATGCTCGCCGAGGAGGTCGATCGCCGCGACGAGCGCCTTGGCCTCGAGCGGAAGCAGGCGCGCGGGACGAGCGAAGCTGTCGCCGTAGGGCTCGGGGTCGACCTCGATCTGATCGCCCTGGACCTCGGCGTAGAGGACGTAGTTGCCGCCGCCGAAGTTGACGATGTTGAGCACGCTGATGTCCTCGCGCAGCTCCTCGGCGGAGATTTGCAGCGTCTGGCACAGCTCCGGGAGGTCGAGCTTGCGGGCCTCGCGGGCGGCTTGGACCAGTATCCCGGTGAGAGTCATGAGCCGAGCGAGGCGCTCCGGGCGGATGGGAGTCTCGCGCTGACCCTCGCCGGGCGACTCGTGTCCGCTTCCGCCGACCATGCCGACTTCGGCGTGCGCCACCACCGCCGGCGAGATGTCGAGCGAGCCCGAGTGGCGCTCGACCACGAGCCGCACGCGCTCGGTCACCTCCTCGACTAGCTCGGCTGGACCGAGGATGCGGGCGCGCTCCCCGAGTCCGAGCACCCATGAGACGAGCAGACGCCGGTCGGAGTATGGGGTCTCGAAGACGATTCCGTCGCCGTCGGGGGCGTCGTCGGCCTCGCCGACGGGCACGATCGTGCCGACGTGCCCGAAGTGGCGCTCGACGAGCCAGTCGACCCGGCTCGACACCCAGATCCGCGCCGTGCCCACGGGCTCGCCGAGCTGCCAGTCGGCGCGAGTGGCGTAGACACGCGGGTCGAAGTCCTTCGGCGGCGAGAAGTCGTGCTCGGACTTGCTCGCATAGGCGACCTTGCCGCGGATCCGCGAGAGCCGGAAGATGCGGATGTCCTCGCGCTCGCGCGCGCGACCGATCAGGTAGAAGCGACCGCCGCGAAAGAGCAGCTGGTAGGGATCGACTCGACGGGTCTCCTCGGCGTCGCGACCCATCGTGTAGTAGTCGAAGACGATCGTCTTGCGGCGGAAGATGGCGGTCTCGATCTTGCCCAGGCGCTGTGAGAGGTCGCGCCCGCCCGCGGTCGCCGTGATGGCGAGCGAGACCGACCGCTCCTCGGGCGCGCCGAGCGGAGAGGGCTGGCCCCACGAGAGCTGCTGAAGCGCGAGCCGCAGCGGCTCCGCGTAGGCGAACTCGCCGTCGAGCAGGGAGAGGGCGGTACGCAGGGCGCCGAGCTCCTGGTCGGTGAACTCGATCGCCGACAAGTAGAAGTTCTCGGGTGGGAGCGTGTAGTTCTCGGCGTCGAAGTAGCCCTCGGCGGGCTTGTCGACCTTGAGCTCGATCCCCAGCGAGTCGAGCTCGGCGCGGTCGGCGTAAAAGCGGCGCGCGAAGGCGTCGTCGTTCATGCCGGCGTAGCCCTCGACGGCCTCCTTGATCTCGAGCGCCGTCACCGGCCGGCGCTCGGCCATCAGAAAGGAGATCAGCGAAAGCTGGCGGATCAGCTTCTCGGTGTCCTTGGCCATCGAATTACGAGGATAGGCCGCGCCGCTCGGCGCCGAGCGCGGCGAGCGGCGAGAAGTCACGCCCGTAACCCGCTCTTTGCGGAGTTGGCGTCTCCGCGAGGGGAGCGGGCTTAGATGACGCGCGTCGAGAGCCCCGGGTAGTTCACCACGAGCCCGTGCCGGTCGTATGCCAGCTGGGCTGAGAAGTCGAGCGCCGGAGCCGAGTAGTCGTAGCGTTCGAGTCGTCCCTCGTCCGCCACTCGTGCGTAGCTCTGATCAAGGGGCTCGACGCGCAGGTCGCGGGCGCGGACCCACGCAGCGCGCGCGTTCGCCGCCTGACTGACGGCAAGGTTCAGCCGGTGGATCGGGAGCGCGTTGGTGAACGCCGACGCTTCGAGGTCGACGTCCATGCATCCCTCGAGATCCCCTGCGGTCTCGCCGTCGAGGCGCCAATGGCCCGAACCATCGTGCTCGAGGACGAGCGAACCGTGGCTCTCGGCCGAGTGGCCCGTCACCTCGATCCGCTCGGTAGTCCAGTCTTCGTCGACCAACAGCGCGTAACGCACCGCCCAAGGCTCGCCGTCCTCGACTGCGGCCGAGTAGCCCTCGAAGCGACAGCCGCCGTCGATCCGGTCCAGGAAGAGCACCTCGAAGCCCGAGCGAGCGCCCTGGTGTCCCCACGCCGCATAGCGTGGTAGGTCGTCCAAGGGACCCTACGCCGCGTGGTGACCGTTCCCGCGCGGCGCGAAGTAGGCGGCCGCCGAGATCCCCCGGTCGAAGCTCGACCACTGCTCGCCCTCGCCGAGAGTCTTCTCGATGCGATCGAAGCTTCCGAGGCGCCCGCCGAGGTTGTCCATCATGTGGACGAGGGTGGCCTCCCGGGTGCACGGCACGACCGGGCTTCCGTGCTCGAGCGTCCCGTGGTGGGAGAGGATGATGTGCAGCACGGCCTGCGCCGTGTCGGGCGGAACGCCGGGCATCTCCTCGATCTCGCGGCGAACCATGTAGTAGCCGAGCGGAATCTCGCCCTGGAGGCGCCCGGCGTCGGTCATCTCGATCCCCTTGCCGGCCGCCGCGTAGGCCTCGATCTTGCCGATGTCGTGCAGCAGCGCTCCCGTGACCGCGACGTCGCGGTCGAGCCCCGGGAAGGTCGTCGCGACCGCGCCGACCGCTTGAGCGACCGTGAGGCAGTGCTCGAGCAGACCATGGCGGTAGGCCTGGTGGTAGTGCTTGGCGGCGGGCGCCTCACTCCAGACCCTCCACGTATCCGAGCCCTCGGCGAAGAAGCGGCGCAGGAGCTCTCGCAGCGCCGGGGTACGGACCGTCTCGATCAGCGAACGCAGGTCGCCGACCATCTGCTCGACCGGCCGCGGCGGCGCGTCGTGCAGATCGGCGGGGTCGTACTCCTCGCGCTCGGCGGCCCGCAGCGTGCGCAGGGTCAGCGTCGCTCCGTAGCGCGCGTCGATCGAGAAGCCGCCCGACACCCTCACGACGGCCCCGACCGTGCAGGCGGCGAAGGAGTCGTCCACCCCGTCCCACATGACCGCCTCGCAGGAGCCCGTGACGTCGCAGAGCTGGAGCTTCAGGAAGGGATCGCCGTTCTTCTTCAGCCGGCGTGACCGGTCGCGGACGAGGAAGACCGTGTCGACCGCCTCACCGTCGGCAAGATCCCGCACGAACGCCTTCGCCGGCGTGTCGAGGGTCGGATGGCTGAGGGCCGACTGGGTCATCGGGAGGCGAAAGTACCGGCCGCCTCGGACGCTTCCAGCTCAGCCGCCGTAGTAAGTCAGCGCCCGCGCTCCGAGGTCGGCCGTCATCCGCCCGTTCTGCACCGCGGAGACCCCCGCGGAGAGCAGCGGCACGACGCGCGCCCCCACTCGCAGCGCCATCTTGCGGCTTACGAAGCGAACCAGCCGGTTCTGAAGGGTCCGCTCGCCCCCGCGGTCGAGGCGGGAGCTCACGTACGCAAGCGCGATCGGCTGGCCGGTCCGGTCGAGGGCGGCGCGGGCCGCCGCCGGGGTGTCGTAGAGGTCCTGGAGGGCGAGCAGCTCGGCGGGGCGCATCGGGTGGGCGGGATCGAACCCGTGGGCGGCCGCGACGAAGAAGACCATTCGGCTCTGAAGCCAGGCGAGGGCGACGAGGTCGGGGACCACCGTGATGACACCCCCCGCGCCCACCACCGCGCCCTCCGCGCGTGCCATCCTGGTGTGCCGGCGCACAGCCTGATGCGCGATCTCCTCCGGCGGATGCCCCTGGGCTCGCAGGCGCTCGGAGAAGCGGCCAGCCGGGGGCGCGAAGCGCTCGGCGGCGGCGAGCGCGACGATCTCGGGCGCGCGGTCGGGCTCGGCCCGCAGGCGGTCGAGCAGCGAGGCGGGTGGCTCCTCGACCGCCTCCGGTGAGGGACCTCGGGTCACGACGCGCGAGCATAGGGGCGAGGCGGGTTTGCCTTCGGCGGGGCGCGGGCAACCCGACGCCATGACCACTTCGGATATTCCCAGCACACCGACAGCCGGAATCCTCAGCGAGGAGCACCGCGAGCAGCGCGAGCAGATCGTCGAGATGCTCAAGCAGGCCTACTTCATGGAGCTCGAGACCGTGATGAGCTACGTCACCAACTCGATCAACCCCGACGGCGTGCGCGCCCAGGAGATCAAGGAGTCCCTCGACGAGGACATCCAGGAGGAGCTCGGGCACGCCCAGCAGTTCGCCAACCGGATCAAGGAGCTCTACGGAGTGGTGCCGGGCTCGCTCGAGTTCAAGGCCGAGCAGAGCTTCCTACAGCCGCCGGCCGAGCAGACCGACGTCGTGCACGTGATCAAGGGCGTCATCCAGGCGGAGACCGGTGCCATCGAGCACTACGCGAAGATGATCGAGTTCTGCGACGACGTCGATCTCGTCACCCAGGACATGTTGATCGCTATCCAGCGCGACGAGGAGGGCCACCGCCGCCTGTTCGAGGGCTTCCTGCGCGAGTACCAGGCCGAGGGCCGGGCGTAGGGAGAGGCCCGCGACGCGGGCCGGCTGGGAGGAGATCGCCTCTCGGGTGCCGGGGACGGACCGGCATGCCCGGCTGAGCGCACGGGTACGGTTACTAGATGAGCGACCTGAACTGGACCGACCGTCCGCGCCTGCGCGACCCGTTGCTCGTCTGCGCCTTCAAAGGGTGGAACGACGCCGGCGAGGCCGCATCGGCGGCGCTGCGGTTCCTGATCGAGAGCTTCGACGCCGAGCAGGTGGGGGCGATCGATCCCGAGGAGTACTTCGACTTCTCCGAGACGCGCCCGACGGTGAGCCTCGAAGGCGGTCGCTCCCGAGTGATCGAGTGGCCGGAGGTCGCCTTCTACGCGGCGAGCGTGACCGGGGCCGATCGCGACCTTCTCCTCCTCGATGGGCCAGAGCCCTCACTGCGCTGGCGGAGGTTCACCCGGACAGTGATCGAGGCCGGGCGAGAGCTGGGCACGCGCGAGATGGTCACCCTCGGCGCGCTGCTCGCCGACGTGCCCCACACCCGGCCCACTCACGTCACCGGTCTCGCCTCCGACGACTCGCTGGTCGAGCGCCTCGGATTCGAGCGCTCGACCTACGAAGGGCCGACCGGCATCGTCGGCGTGCTCCACGACGCGTGCACCAAGGCGGAGATGCCCTCGTCGAGCCTGTGGGCCTCGGTGCCCCACTACGTGGCGGCGGCGCCCAACCCGAAGGCGGCGCTCGCGCTCGTGCGCAAGTTCGAGGGCCTCGCGCGCATGGCCGTCGACGCGAGCGCGCTCGAGGAGGCCGCCGAGGACTACGAGCGCCAGGTCAGCGCCGCCGTCGCGAGCGACCCCGACGTCAAGGCCTTCGTCGAGCGCCTCGAGCAGTCGGTGGACGAGTCGGAGGAGACGTCGCCGCCCCAGCGGATCCCCTCGGCCGATTCGATCGCGCGGGACTTCCAGCGCTTCCTGAAGCAGCGGGGGCCGGAGGAGGAGGGCTAGCCGCTCTCAGCGCCGCCCTACCGCTCCGCAGCCGGACACGCGATCCGGTAGTCGCAGAACGAGCACAGCTCATACGACGGCTTGGGCTCGAACCGCTGCTCGAGGATGCCGTCGGCGACCGCGCCGACCGTGTCGCGCACCCGCTCGAGCTCCTCCTCGGAGTGCGAGACCGGCACCTTCTCGCCTTCCAGCACATAGTGGTAGCTCTGGGCTGCCACGGGGAGCTGCCACGACTCGCGCGCGCCCATCTGGTACAGCGACAGCTGCACGTCGTCGCGCAGCTCCTCCGCCGTCTTAGGCTTGCCGGTCTTGTAGTCGATCAGCTCGTGGGAGCCGTCGGGAAGGCGGTCGACGCGGTCGACGCGCCCGCGCACGAGGTGTGGCCCGAGGCGGAAGGAGAAGGAGCGCTCGAACCACACCGGTTCGCCGGGGCGCTCGCGCTCGGCCGCCCAGTAGCGCTCGAGGGCGTCGACGGCGCGGGCGCGGAACTGACGGTCGTCGCTGCGGTCGCCGAAGCCGGCTCGCCGCCAGGCGGCCTCGAAGAGGCTCATGAGCTCGTCGAGCGAGCCGTCGCCCTCGCCGCCGTGGAAGCGCTCGAGCACCTGGTGGACGACGATCCCGAAGCGCTGGTTGATCGTCGGCTCCTGGGGTACGCGGAAGACGCGAGCGAACTTGTACTTGAGCGGGCAGAGGCGGTAGGTCTCGACGTCCGAGGCCGAGAGCATCAGCCCCTCGCCGCGGCGCGGCAGGAAGCTCTCGAGCGAGGGCTCGGCACGTGCGCCGAGGGCCTCGGCGCGGCGTCGGTCGTCGCGCTCGCCCTCGCGGAGGAGGTCGTCGAGGGCCGAGGTCTCGAAGAGCTCGCGTTGCTCTTGAGTCGCTCCCTGCAGAAGCACGTCGTTGACCTCGGGGAGCGCATCGGATATGCGCTGACCCTGCTTCTGACGCTCGATCAGCGCCGCGACCTTCAGCAGCTCGAGGTAGCGCGTGCCGGCCTCGGCAACGTCGAGGTAGGTGTCTAGTCGCATCTCGGCGAGGTGGCCGCCCACGCGCGCCACCCCGTCGAGCAGCTCGTCGCGCATGATGCGGAACATCGAGTGGAGGCCCTCGGTGGGACCGAACAGCTCGTCCTCGATCGGCTCCCAGGCGCCACCCACGGCCGCGTGTGCCGCCTCGATCAGCGGCGAGGCCCGGGCGGCCGCTCCCGCCCCGTCGCCGTTCGGCGCGGCCCAGGAGAGGACGACGCCGCGCCGGGCGCGGGTCATGGCCCGGTAGAGGAGCCGGGTGTTCCGGGAGCCGGACCCGTCGGCGCGGTCGCCGTTGCGGCCCACCGGTCTCGGAAGCCGATCGGCGTCGAGGCCGAGCAGGAAGAGGTGATCGAACTCGAGCCCCTCGACGCCGGCCATGGTGGTGACCCTCACCGTGCCGGGCGCACTCGCGGGGACGCCCTCGTCGTCACGCAGTCCGGCCTCGGCCACGGCCACCAGGTAACGCACGAAGTCACGCGTGCTCGCCTCGGGCTCGCGACGCATGAAGGCGATGGCGAGCTCACCGAGGCGGGCGATGTTGACGAGCCGCTCGGCGGTGTCGGCCTGGGTGGCGAAGAGCTGCTGGCGGCGCAGGCCGATCCGCTCGACCAGGCGGTGCACGAAGGCGTCGGGGCGCATCGACTCGAAGGCCATCGCCGCGGCGCGCTGGAGACGCAGGAAGGCGAGTCCGCGGTCGCGCCCCTCGGGCGAGAGCTGCGGCCCTTCGCAGGCGGCCTGGACGGCAGCCACCATGTCGAGCTTGCGTCGGCGGGCGAGCTGGGTGAGCCTTGCGACGTCGACCGAGCGCAGCTCGATCGGAGGCCGCGTAAGCGCGCGCACCGCCGCGCTCGAGTCGGCGGGGTCGGCGAGCAGGCGCAGCCAGGCGAGCACGTCGCGGACCTCGGTGCGCTCGAAGAGCGCAGCCGGCCCCTCGAGCCGAAACGGCACCGCGCGCTCCTCGAGTGCCGAGGCGAGTGCGCCGCCCTCGCCGCGCACCGAGCGCACGATCACCCCGATCTCCTTCGGTGGCACGCCCTCGAGCGCGATCAGCCGCTCGACCTCGCCGGCGACCATCTGGGCCTGCGCGCGCTCGGAGGCGCAGCGCCAGAAGCGCACCTCTCCGGCCGCGACACCCTCGCGCCCGCGCGCGACCTTCCCGCCGGGCCGCCCGCCTGCCGCGGCCACGCCGCCGGCCGCGTCGAGGATCCGCTGCCCGCAGCGGCGGCTGCGCCCGAGCTCCACCCGCGTCGCGTGGGAGTGCTCCTCGAGGAAGGCGAGCAGGTTCGAGTCGGCGCCGTCGCGGAGGGGCGCGCCGGCATCGTCACCGGCCACCGTGACGTCGTCGCCATGGCCGCGCAGCTGTCGCAGCACGGCGGACTGGGCTCGGTTGGCGTCCTGGAGGTCGTCGACGAGGAGGTTGGGGAAGCGTTCCGCCACCCGCTCGCGCACCCCGGTGCGCTCGCGCAGGAGGCGCTCGACCCGGAGCACCAGGTCGCCGGCGTCGAGCGCGCCGCGCTCCGCAAGTAGATCGTCGTGGCGCTCGTACACCGCCGCGACCTCGAGCTCGCGCTCGGCGCGGGCGCGCGCCGCCGGATCGTCGGCCGAGCGCGAGCGCACGGCGTCGGCGCGGCGGCGCAGGTCGCCGGCTCCCACCAGAGACTCCTTCAGCGCTTCGATGCGGGCGACGAGCCTCGAGACGAGCGGCGCGGGGTTGCCGCGAATCTCGTGGTGGCTCAGTGGGAGGTCGTCGATCCGCTCGAGCAGGAGCGCGACCCGGTCTGCGCGGGTGACGGACACGAAGAAGGGGTCGAGGCCCGCCTCGAGCGCCTCGTCACGAAGCAGGCGCAGGCAGAAATCAGCGAAGCCGAGGACCCACAGCTCCTCGTAGGGCCGCTCGACGAGCCCCTCCACCTGGCAGCGCATTCGCTCGGCCGCCGCGCTCGAGAAGGTCAGGCCGAGGATGGCGGTCGCGGGCACGCCGCGCTCCACGAGCCACGCGATCCGCCGCGTGACGACCCGCGTCTTTCCGGTTCCCGGGCCGCCGGCGACGAGTAGCGGACCGCCCGGATGGGTGACGGCCGCGCGCTGGGGAACGGAGAGGCCGTCGAGCGGGTCTGGCATCGGCCTAGGATAGGACGCCGATGGCCCTCTCCGAACGATCCGATCCGGCCCTCGCCGCCGACTGGCTCTCGCTCTGCCGGCGAGCCTCGAAGGGTGTGCGGGCGGCCCTGGCGAACTACCCGCGCCCAGAGGACCGCGCCCGCACCACCGGCCGCGGCGAGGGCGGCGACCTCGCGCTCGCCATCGACCGTGCCGCCGAGGACGCGATCTTCGCCGAGCTCGAGGCGCTCGGGGCACCGCTCACCGCGGTCTCCGAGGAACGCGGTCACGTCGCGATCGCGGGCGGCGGACCGGCTCACGTCGTCATCGACCCCATCGACGGGTCGCTGAACGCCAAGCGACGCATCCCCTTCCACTGCCTCTCGATCGCCGTGGCCTCGGGGGCGACGATGGAGGAGGTCGAGTTCGGCTACATAACCGAGCTCCATGGCGCGCGGGACGCCGAGTGGTGGGCCGAGCGCGACGCGGGCGCCCACCTCGACGGCGAGCGACTCGCCGTCTCTGAGCGGACCGACGACTCGGCCGCGCTGGAGGTGCTCGCGATCGAGTCGGCCGACCCTCGCATCGTCGCGGCCACCGCCGAGTCGCTCGCCGCCACGGGCGCGCACCGGCTGCGCGCGCTCGGAGCGATCGCGCTGTCGCTGTGCCTCGTGGCCGGTGGGCGCGCCGACGCCATGGTGAGCCTAGCGCCGTGCCGATCGGTCGACGCGGCCGCGGGTCAGCTCATCGTGCGCGAGGCGGGCGGTGTGGTGATCTTCCCGGACGCCCGCGACGCCGACGGCCGCACGCCGCTCGATCTATCGATGCGCTCGCGGGTCATGGCGGCGTGGCGCCAGGACGCACTCGATGCACTCGCCGAGGCGCTTGGGGGTCCTCCCGATCGGGAATAGCCCGGCCGTGGCCACGAGGCTCCGCCGCTCAGACTGCTCCGGTCCCGGCATCACCCGTCGCGGGCGCGGGCGGGGCTTCGAGTACCGCGACGAGAGCGGCGAGCGCATCGAGGATGAGCACACGATCACACGCATCCGGGAGCTGGTCATCCCGCCCGCGTGGCAAGAGGTCTGGATCTGCCCGCATCCGGCCGGCCACATCCAGGCCACGGGGCTCGACGTGCGCGGGCGCAAACAGTACCTCTACCACGAGAAGTGGCGCGAGCGTCGCGACCGCGAGAAGTTCGACGAGATGCTCGACTTCGCGCGCGCGCTGCCGCGCATGCGCGAGCGGGTGGACGCCGACCTGGCCTGCGACGACCTCTCGCGCGAGCACGTGCTGGCCTGCGCCGTGCGTCTGCTCGACCGCGGCTTCTTTCGCGTCGGCGGCGAGGAGTACGCGGCCGAGAACGAGAGCTTCGGCCTCGCGACCATGCGCAAGGAGCACGTGCGCATCGACGGCCCCACGATCACGTTCGACTACCCGGCCAAGAGCGGCCGGCGCCTCCTGCGCTCGTTCGTCGACCAGGAGATCTGCGACGTCATGCTCAAGCTCAAGCGCCGCCGCGGAGGCAGTCCAGAGCTGCTCGCCTACAAGCGCGGGCGCAACTGGATCGACATACGCTCGGAGGACATCAACGAGTACGTCAAGGAGGTCATAGGCGGCGAGTTCTCGGCCAAGGACTTCCGCACCTGGAACGCGACGGTGCTCGCGGCGACGGCGCTGGCGGTCGTGGGGCCGATGGCCGCCGCCTCGCAGGCCGGGCGCAAGCGCGTCAAGACCCGCGCGGTCCAGGAGGTCGCGCATTACCTCGGCAACACCCCGGCGGTCGCGCGCTCCTCCTACATCGACCCGCGCGTGTTCGACCGCTTCGACGCCGGGCTCACCATCGGCGGTGCGCTCGCGGGCCTCGTCGCCGGGGACGACGTCGGCGCGCCGGGAGTGCAGTGCGAGCTCGAGGGCGCCGTGCTCGACCTGATCGCCGCCGAGGAGTCGGAGGCGATCGAGCGGGTAGCCTGAGGCCTCACGTGCCCGGCTTCTCACTGCACGAGCGCATCGAGCGCCCGCCGGAGGAGGTCTTCGACCTGCTGGCCGACATGGCGCGCGCGCCGGAGTGGTTGCCGGAGATCGTTCGGGTGGAGCCAGTCTCAGACAGCCCGCTCGCCCCCGGCTCGCGGGTGCGTGAGACCCGCCGGGTCATGGGTCGTGAGGCCACCGCCGAACTCGAGATCGTCGCGGCCGAGCGGCCGAGCCACTGGGCGGTTTCGAACACGACGAGCGGTGTGGAGACCATCTACCGGTATCGCCTGATCCCCATCGAAGGCGGGACCGACATCGAGCTCGCGTGCACGGTCGAGGGGCGGGGGGTGCGCAAGCTCTCGGCGAGCTTGCTGGCGACGATGATGAAGCGCCAGGACCGAGCTCACCTCACCAAGCTCAAGCACGCAGTCGAGGGCAGCGCGGCGGCCTTGTGAACCGCCCGCGCCGAGAGCGGCGCGCAGCCGACGTGTGCATGCCCTACGCTGAGCGGCTCAGGCAACCGCGCGATGCGGACGTCGAACACGACTCGGCGCCCATCGCCCGCCGCGAGGCGGCCTCCCACGGATCAGCCAGGCAGGCTCGGGTCCGGGTCGGTACGGCGCAGAGCGACTCCGCGAAGCGCCGGCCGACCGCTGCGCGCGCGGCGCCTCAGGGCTCCGCCGGCGCGGGCTCGCCCGCGCCCTCCCGCGACTCTTCCTGCTCACGCTCGGCGCGGCGGGCCTCGGCCTCCTCCCCGGCGCGCTCGGCCGCACTCGCGAGCCGCGGTGAGGCGTAGCGCAGCACCCGCCTCGTCACCGCCGCGACCGGCACGGCCAGAAATGCGCCGGCGATGCCCGCGATTGCCCCGCCCGCGGTCACCGACAGCAACGTGACCGCTGGATGGAGGTCGACCTGCCGGCCCATCACGACCGGCTGCAGCAGGTTGCCCTCGGCCTGCTGGACGACGAGAGTGGCGACGACGACCAGCAGCGCGTCGTCGAGGCCGCCGGTCACGAGGGCCACGAGTGCCGCCACCGCTCCGGCCACCACCGCCCCCACCAGCGGAAAGAAGGCGGCAAAGAAGGTGAGGACCGCAAGCGGTAGCACCAACGGCACGCCGATGGCCAGAAGGGCCAGGCCGATGAACACCGCGTCGAAGAAGCCGATGATGACCACGCCGACGAGGTAGGCCTGAAGGGTCTCCCAGAGCTGAGGAACGAGCTCCTCGACGTTGCGACGGCGGCTCTCGGGCACCGCCGCGCGCAGCCAGCGGTAGAAACGGGGCCCGTCCTTGAGGAAGAAGAAGAGTAGGAACAGGGTGACGAAAGCACCGACGGCGAGCTCGATGGCGAGTCCCGCGGCCCCGAGCACCTGGCCCGCGAGGCCGGCGAGTCCGGACTGGACGGCGCGGAAGGCCTCGCCCAGGGCTCGCTCGAACTGGTTCTCGGAGACCGGGAACACGCTCAGCACGAAACGCTCGACCTCCCGCAGGCCCTGAGCCACATTCACGTTGAGCGCCCTGAACTGCCCCACCACCTCGGGCACGACCAGCATGTTGAGCCCCACGAGGAGGGCGATCAGGCCGAGCAGCGTCACGACGGCGACGACCCAGTCGGGCAGCCGGGTCCTCCTCAGGGGCCGGGCGACCGGTTCGACGAGCGCAGCCAGCAGCAGGGCGGCTATGACCGGTAGGACGACGACCCGCAGACGCGCGACGAGCCACAGCACGAGCACCGCGGCGCCGACGAGCAACAGCACGCGCCACGCGTAGGCGCTCGCCCGGCGCAGCCCGCCGGGGACGAGGTCCGCCGCGGGCGTGGGGGGTGTGGACTCGGGCATGGTGGTGGACGGGGTCAGAGCTGCGCTTCGCTCAAGCTATCGCGCGTCTCGGTCCTCCATGCTCGTGCGGCGTCGATCGCCGACTGGGAGTCAGCGGTCCCTGCTCAGCTCCGTCCCCGCCCAGACCCTTCCGGAGACCGTGAATAGACCCCGTAGCCGAGCAGCTCCCTTCCTCGATCGACTGCGCCGGCGAGGTCCGGCAGAGATGGTGCAGCGTGGATAGTGTGGCCGCGAGGGCGCGTCACTTGGCGCACACCGGCGCTCAGCTCGCGCTAGCTTGTCGCACATGCAAGTCGCCATCGCCGGAGGACACGGCCAGATCGCCCTCCGCCTCACCCGCTTCCTCCGCGTCCGCGGCGACACGGTGCGCTCCCTCATCCGCAATCCCGACCACTCCGGCGACGTCCGCGACGTCGGCGCGGAACCCGTCGTCTGCGACCTCGAGCACGCGACCGAGAAGGAGGTCGCCGCGGCGGTCAGGGCGGTCGACGCGGTGGTCTTCGCCGCGGGCGCGGGCCCCGGGAGCGGCTCCGAGCGCAAGGAGACGATGGACTACGGCGGCGCGGTCAAGCTGATCGCCGCCGCCAAGGCGAAAAGGATATCCCGCTACGTGATCGTCAGCGCGATGACCGCCGAGCCCGAGCTAGAGGGCGACGACACGTTCACGCTCTACATGCGCGCAAAGGGCCGCGCCGACGCGGAGCTCGCCGCAAGCGGGCTGGACTACACGATCGTCCGCCCGGGCTCGCTGACTGACGATCCGGGGACCGGACTGGTCGAGATCGCCGAGCACCTCGAAGGCGGCTCGATCAGTCGCGATGACGTCGCCGCGGTCATGGCGAAGGTGCTTCACGCTAGGGTCGCGATCGACCGGACCTTCGATCTCGTCGCCGGCGAGACCCGCATCGACCAGGCGATCGCCTCGCTTAGGGAGCGCCGCCCCTAGGCCCCTGGCCAGCTCCTCCCCGGTCAGCGGCAGGCGATGCTCTCGAGGCTCTGCCCTCCGCCTCCACCCCTACAGCAGCTCGCCCACCCACCCACGGCCATAACGTCGGCGCTAAGGCGGGTTTAGGCGGGCGCGAGCGGGAGAGGAGGTCGGAAGCCGCCGACCAGCAGAGGAGCCTTCCAGTGCCCGACATCCGCTACTGGACCCAGCTCGCCACCGAGCAGTTCGTCCCCACCAGCATCGTCGAGCAGGCGGTCGCCACCGAGGAGGCCGGCTTCGACGGGCTCAGCCTGAGCGACCACTACCAGCCGTGGTGGGAACCGGGAGAGTCGGGGCACGCGTTCACGATGCTCGGCGCGGTCGGCCAGGCGACCGAGCGCGTCGACATCGGCACCGGCGTCACCGCGCCGGTGCACCGCTACCATCCCGCCGTCGTCGCCCAGGCCTTCATGACCCTCGAGGCCCTCAACCCCGGACGCGCGTTCCTCGGCATCGGCTCTGGCGAGTCGCTCAACGAGACCCCGTGCGGCATGGACTGGCCGCCCGTCCGCGAGCAGGTCGATCGCATGGAGGAGGCGCTCGAGATCATCGGCCGCCTGTTCGACGGCGAGCGGCTCGACTACGACGGCCGCTTCTTCCGTACCAAGCGTGCGATGCTCCACACCCGCGCCGAGCGCCGACCGCCGATCTACGTCTCCGCCTTTGGGCCGCGAGCCGCGCGCATCGCGGCGCGCCTCAGCGACGGGCTATGGACGCTCGGCGATCCCGAGATGGCCCCCGACGTCATCGACGTCTACAAGGGCGCCTGCGAGGACGCCGGCAAGGACCCCGGCGAGATCATCATCCAGGCGGGCTTCTCGTGGGCCGAGGACGACGACGCCGCGCTCGAGGGCGCACGCGTGTGGAAGTCCGCCCAGCAGCCCGAGTTCTTTCGCGAGGACTGGAGCGACCCCCAGTCGATGTACCGCCACGCCGAGGATCAGATGTCGGACGAGGAGTTCAAGCAGGCGTTCATCGTCTCCGCGGACCCCGATCACCACGTCGACCGAGTTCGCGAGGTCGAGCAGCTGGGCGCGACGATCGTGTGTCTGCAGAACACGTCGGAAGCGGACCCGCTCGGGGCTCTGCGCGTCTACGGCGAGCACGTGCTGCCGGCACTGCGCGGACCGCTCGTGGGTTGAGGACGCCCGGCGGAGGCCGCGACAGGCTGAGGCAGGCTCGCCAGCCAGAGGACTGCGGCCGGGATGCCTCCATCAAACTAAGAGGAGGAGCCGCCTTTACCCTGCGTGCCTCGGCGCGTAGCGGTGGTGGAGGATCAGATCGTTACCGTCCTGGTCCTCGAAGTAGGCTTGGTGGCAGACGCCGCTGTCGATGGTCTCCCCGCTGAACCTGACGCCGCGCGACTCGAGCTCTGAACGCGCGGCTTCGACATCCTCGACGTGCAGGGCGATGGCGCCCTTGCTGGGCTCGAACTCACGCCCGATCTTCGCCGCGTCGATGGCCACGATCGTGAGGCTGCCGGTCTCGAACTCGCCGCCGAAGTCCGTGCCGTAGCGGGCGGAGCACGGCAGCCCCAGCACCCCGCTGTAGAACTCCTCCGCCTTCTGAAAGCTCGTGACAGGCAGGAAGACGAAGTCGGTGCCGGTGACGAGAGATTGGTGGTCGTTCATGTATGACTCCTTGCTCGTTTATTTTCGCGGATGGTTTCTTACGTGTCAGCTCAGGTGCTCGGCGAGGCGGGCGAACGCGCTCTCAAGGCCGGCCTTGGCGCGGTCGCGGAGCTCCTCGGTCGCCTGCAGCGTGGTCTGGTAGCCCCAAGGGCAGCGTGTGGCTACCCATACCGCGGCACTCCGACCCTTCGGGCACAATCGGCTGTTCAATGAAGGCAAGCGTCCTCATCGTCGACGACCACGCGCGCTTTCGCCAGAGTGCGCGCCTCCTGCTCGAGGCTGAGGGCTACGACGTCGTCGGGGAGGCAGAGGACGGGCGTTCGGGACTCTCCGAGGCGGAGCGCCTCACGCCTGAGGTCGTCCTGCTCGACGTCCTTCTGCCCGACATCGACGGCTTCGCGGTCGCCGCAGAGCTCACCGGCCGCGGCCTGGCGGTCGTCGTCCTCACCTCAAGCCGCGATGGCCGCGACTTCGGCCCCCTCGTGACGGAAAGCGGGGCGCGCGGCTTCATTCCCAAGACCGAGCTCTCCGGCGAGTCGCTCGCGCCTGTCCTGGCTTTCACCCGCCGAGAGTGGAGCCCGCCAGAGGCACAGACGAAGGCGGAGCCCGGAGCGGACATCCTCGTCGTAGGCAGCGGTGAACTTGCCGCCTCCGCCGCCCGGGCGCCGCTGGAGGAGGCCGGTCACACCGTGCGCTCGGCGCCCCACGGCCTAGCCGCGCTCACCGAGCTACACCACCGCCTCCCCGATGTCGTGGTGACCGAATGGCAGCTCCCGCGCCTCGACGGCGACGGGCTCTGCCAGGCCGTGCGCGCCGATCCTGAACTCGAGGGCACGCACATCATCGTCATGACAGGCGCCGATGGCAGCCACGGGGCGGTGGCAGCGCTCGAGGCCGGCGCCGACGACTACCTGGCCACCCCCTTCGAGCGCGCCGAACTGCTTGCACGGGTGCGCACGGGACGGCGAACGGCCCAGCTTCGAGCCAGTGAGGCCCGGCTGCGCGCGCTCATGGCCAACGTCCCAGGGGCCATCTATCGCTGCGCGCCCGACCGCGACTGGACGATGGAGCTCATCAGCGACGAGATCGAGCGCATCTCTGGCTATCCCCCCGAGGACTTCATCGACAGCGCGGTCAGGACCTTTGCCAGCGTCATACATCCCGACGACCGCGAGTCCGTCGAGCGGGCGGTCTTCGAGGCCTGCGAGGTCGGCCGTCCGTTCGTACTCGAGTACCGCATCCAGCGCGCCGACGGCGGCGAGACGTGGGTGCTCGAGCGGGGGCAGCTCGTGCACGGAATCAACGGGCGCACCTGGCTTGACGGCTGCATCTTCGACATCAGTGCGCGCCGCGAGGCCGAGGTCGAGCGCCGAAGAAGGGAGGCCGAGCAGGCCCGCGTGATCGAGCTGCGAGCCTCGCGCACGCGCATCATCGAGGCCTCCGACGAGGCGCGGCGAAGGATCGAGCGCGACCTCCACGACGGGGCCCAGCAGCGGTTCGTCGCCGTCGCACTGCACATGCGCATGCTCGTCTCGCAGCTCGAGAAGTCAGCGCCCGAGGCGGCGCCCCTGGTTCAGAGCGCCCTCGACGAGCTTCAGGCGACGATCGACGAGCTTCGGGAGGTCGCGCGCGGCATCCACCCCGCCGTGCTCTCTGAGCGGGGGCTCGTGCGTGCGGTCGAAGCACTCATCGCCCGCATGCCAATGGCCATAGAGCTTGCGGAGGCGCCGCCAGAGCGGCTGCCTGAGTCCGTCGAGGCGGCGCTCTACTACGTGATTTCAGAGAGCCTCACCAACGCCTGCAAGCACGCCGTCCAGAGCGCGGTCAGCGTGCGCATTGGCCTCGCGGAGGGCCGGGCGTGGGCGGAGGTCCAAGACGACGGCGTCGGCGGCGCACGCCCGAACGAGGGCTCGGGCCTTAGCGGGCTGAAGGATCGCGTCGAGACCCTCGACGGCACCTTCGAGGTCAAGAGTCCGCCAGGCGACGGCACCACCGTGCGTGCGGAGGTTCCGTGCGCCTAGTCGTCGCCGAAGATTCTCCTCCTTCACGAGGCCTCGTGCGCCTGGGCAAGTCCTAGTGCTCGAGCGTGCGCTGGGCCGCTTCCTCATTCCGCGCGGTCGGCGCGCGATCGTCAGGTATCTCCACGCCTCGTCGTTTCGGCTAAGACCGCGAGGACAACCGCCACGGCCGAGGGCTGACCGCCAGGGCTTTGGACCTACGGCCAAGGCCAGGCTGAGCAGGGTTTCGCGACTGTCAGCGGAGGGGGAGGGATTCGAACCCTCGATGGACCGATCTGGCCCATAACGGCTTTCGAGACTCCCGCACTATGGTCTCGATGACCATCGCACTCAAGGGACTCGCTGGAACCCCAGCCGGGGGCGACGCGGGTCGGAAGCTGCTCTCGGAGGTGGCGCTTGGTGCTGACGAGTGGGCGGCCAGCTGCCGTCGTCGAAGCCGCCGAAGCGCGAGCCCCCCGGCTGGCGTCACCAAGCCGCCTCGCTGCGCATCGGCCCGCGGTCCGCTGGGTCGATGACCGTGCCTCCTCGGCCAGGGCTGCCGAGCGCCCTGCGCCGTGGGCACCTAGACCCACCCAAAGGCCGCCGAACCGATCTCGTGGTCGTCGTCCTGTAGCTCCTAAGGATCGTGTACCCCGCTGCCACCCCAGAAGTAGTCCTTGCCGCGAACCGGCTGCTTCACCTCTTGCTGTAGGCGTGTTCCGAAGACGTGGCGGCCTCGTCAGCCTCGGTCGGCTACGTCGGTGTCGTAGTCTTGGCCCACCTCGGTCGGATCGCGCGCCTCGTCGATGTCGTAGTCCTCGTCCGCCTCGTCCGTTTCGTCGGTGTCGTAGTCCTGGCCCACCTCGGTCGTTTCGTCGGTGTCGTGGTCCGGGTCCGCCTCGCCGGGCTCGTCCGGGTGGTCCGGCTCTTCAACGTCGCAGGCCTCATCCGTCTCTTCGGCGTCGTAGGTCTCCTCGGCGTCTTCGGCGTAGTCCGCATCGTCGGCGGCCCCACGTGCCTCGTTCGTCTCCGCCCAGCCAGCCTCGCTCGCCCGAGGCCTCCGCGCTGTGGCGACGGGCTCGGCGCTGGCGCTGATGGTGGTGTCGGAGTCGGTGTGCCACGAGGAGGAGTCCGAGTGATCGACCGAGTCCCCGTCGCCGCTAGTCGACGTCCCCCGCAACGAATCGGCGTCCTCGCTCGCCAGGGTCGCTTGCGACGAGTCCCCACCGTCGCCAGTCGACCCGTCCTGCGAAAAATCCCGTTGCGACCCGCCGGAAGAGCTTGGACAGCAGTCTGCTTCGCCTCCGTCCGTGCTGAGAGCGGAGTGGACACGCGGGCGCGCGTCTGCGGCGGCGGCGGCGGTCTGGGTCGCGGCTCGCATCGCTTCGCCCCGTGCCTCGCCGACGCGGCGCCCGGCGCCGCCGCCGTTGATGAGGCCGGCGGCGTACCCACGTTCCTTAGCGCGGAGGAAGGCCTCGTGCTCTGCCGCCCTGAACGCGGTGAGCTCGCCCATCGACCGCGATGCGTTTCTCTCGGCCTCGCTCGGCCCCGTCACCCGGCCGACGCCGAAGGCGATGAGAGAGGTCGTGGTCAGGAGGACAGCGACCGCCGTAGTCAGGCGACGGAGGTGAGGCGTCACTGCGCCTTCTCCCCGAGTGCCCTGCGATACGCGCGGCGATACGAAGCTCGATGGCCGGCGCTCCTTCCCTCAGCGTAGCCGGTCCGAAAGCCGCGCGGAGCTCCGGCGCGCGACCCAGCCGCCCGACCCGCCTCAGCGCCCTCGCGTGCGGCCGCCGAGACACTCGGCCCGCCGGAATGCCCGAGGGCATACGCGGAACCCGCGGCCATAGCGAGCGCGGCGAGCAAGAGCCCGACGACCACTCGAGGGCTCGGGGGCGGGCGCTTGCCCGGCGCCGGGCGTGGCCGAACCGCGAGCGCGGATGTTCCCGAAGCCTTGCCCACCGCGGGGGTATGCCTGCTTGCCGGTGCGTCGCTCACCGAATGCTATCTACGCCGCCGGGCGGCCATTACCTTCCTGGGCGGCGAGCCGTATGCCGGTTAGACCGGCACCGACTCGTCGCACGACCGGCGGCACAAGGGCGCTCGAGGCACCGTTCGGGCGATTGTGGGGAGAGCGGGGAGCCGCTTCGAGCCGAGCGGACCGAGTGCTCCCCTGACTCGGCTGCGACCTCGTAGCCCTCGACCGAGGCGCGACGGCCCATGTCCTCGATGCGCTTCCCGCCTCTCCCCGGCCGCCGTCTCGCCCGACGCCCAGCGGCGGCTGCGCGATCGTCGTGCGATCGTCGGGAGTGCCCGCACCGGGCGCTTTCGGCCGATCGGCGACCAACGCGCGCCCGCCTATCGGCTTCCTGGGCGACCTTCGTCCGCGCCCCAGAACCTGCTCGTTGCAGGCCTCTCTCTGACTTCAGCGGAGAGGGAGGGATTCGAACCCTCGATGGACGAATCACGCCCATAACGGTTTTCGAGACTCGCGCGATGGTCTCCTGACGTCGACTACCCGACGCCACGTCGCCAAGGGTCAGCCCCGGGGCCTTGTCGGGCCTCGCGTCTCATTGGCGCCCCATGCCATGATGAGACGGTTTCTCCTCCGGCTCGGTAAAGCCAGGGACGGAAGCGGGCGCGAGTGCAACAGCCGCCCCCAGCAGCGTCAGCAGCAGAGCGATGCTGCGGCCGGTCACCCGCCGCCAGGGCAGCAGTCTCTCGGCGGCCACGACGCCCGCGACCAGCGCCATCCACGCGAGGCTCATGACCCCCAACGCGAAGAGCGCGGCCATCAGCGCCCAGCAGCAGCCAATGCAAGCCACCCCGTGCCCCATTCCCATGGGCAGGGCTCGCGCATATGGCCGCCCCGGTCGCACGTCCGCGAGCGGGGCGCGGCAGCGCCGCAGACAGTCCGCCTTGAGTGGCGTGAGCTCGTACAACGCTGCGGCCGCGATCACGGCGCCGGCCACGTACCGCCCGGCCTCGTCCCAGGCGAGGAAGCCGGGTTCGAACGCCCGCACGGCCTCTATTAGCGCGTAGGCGGCCACGCCCGCAGCCGTCCAGGCGAGCAAGTAACCGGCGACGAACGGCCCCACCGCGCGGGCCTGCGCCGACAGGGCCGGCGCTAGCGCCGGAAGCATCATTGCAGCCATCATCAGCAGCCAGGTCGCGGTGAACCAGCCCACGCCACCAAGGTCACTGGCGGGCCCGGCGTCCATGCCGTCCATTCGGGCGGCGCTCACCGCCCAGGCGGCTGCGGCGAGCATGAGCAAAGCGACCAACCCGGTGGCGCGCCGAGTCCGTGCGGCGAGCATCAGCTCTCCCGGTACTCATCCTTGCGCCATGCACGCGGATCCGCCGGCTGGGGCTTGGGCGTGCGCTCCAGCAGGAACGCGTGGTACGGGGCGACGAAAGGATCAGGCGCCATCACCGTGTAAGTGTGGTAGACGGTCCCGTTCTCACGTGCGAAGGCGATGAAGCTCGGCCCCTCGCGCAGCCCGTCCTTGAGCTCGGCGCCCACCTGCCGCGACCAGTCTCCGAGCCAGTCGGGCGGGTTGTCGATCATCTCCCTTACCTCGGGGATCTGCTCGGCCTGCTCGGGGGTCAGCGCGAGCCCGAAGTCGAACGGGAATTCGGTCCCGTAGGTCGAAACGTACGGAAACGTCCAGCCCATCCGCTGCTTGTAGGCGGTCAGCCGATCGATCGGCGCCCGCGAGAAGCAGATCAGCGTCACGTCGCGGTGATCCAGGTGGACCCGGGTGGCGTCGAGCTCATCCCCCACGTTGGTGCAGCCGGGGCAGGCGCCAACGCTGTAGTCGGGACCGTACATGATGTTGTAGGCGAGGAGCTGCGAGCGGCCGTCGAAGAGCTCGGCGAGTGACTTCTTCCCATCCTCGGTGTCGAACTCGTACTCCTCCTCCACCGGGACCCACGGGAGCTCCCGTCGCCTCTCTGTCACCTTGCGGCCCAGCTCGGCGTGCTCTGCCTCTAGCTTTGCTAGCTCGTCGCGGGCGGCCTGCCACTCGTCTCGAGTTCCAACGTCGTGCTCGGTCATCGTCTTCTCCCGTCAGCGGGGTACAGGATGCTCGTCCAGTCGGGACGTTTCTCGAAGGTATGTCGAACGTGTTGCGGGCGGCTCGCGATCTGGTCCAAGGTCCTTCTCATCACCGTTCGCGGATCTCACTGCTGAGCACGGGCTGTAAGTCGACGATCGGCGTCCCGTCGACAGCCTCGAGGTTCACGAGCTCGGGTACTCGTCATGCAAGTGCCACCACTGGTACGGCGGGGTCTGCGGGTAGCGCTCCGGCGAGTCCTCCCACTCCTCCTGGCGCCCGAGCGCGGTGATGTCGAGGTAGGCCCAGGTGCTGCCCATCGCCTCGTCACCCCGGTTGTCGACGAAGTAGGTGCGAAATATGCGCTCGCCGTCGCGGACGAACGTATTCGTCCCGTGCCACTCGTCGACGCCGAAGTCGGCGTCGAAATCGTCGGTGAGGGTGAACCATGGGATATCCCAGCCCATGCGCGCCTTCCAGCGCTCGATGTCCGGCTGCGGCGCGCGCGAGGCGAACACGAGCGTCGTGTCTCGGGCATTGAGGTGAGCGAGGTGGGCGACCTGGTCGGCGAGAAAGGAGCAGCCGGGACAGCCTGTCTCGGGGAACCGCTCCATACCGGGGTCGTAGAAGAAGCGGTAGACGATCAGCTGCCGGCGCCCGTCGAAGAGGTCGAAGAGGCTCGCCTTGCCGTCGGGCCCGTCGAACTCGTACTCCTTCTCCACGGAAAGCCACGGCATGCGCCGACGCTCTGCGGCCAGCGCGTCACGGGCGCGGGTGAGCCGCTTCTCCTTGACGAGCATCTTCTGCCGCGCGGCGTCCCATTCGTCGCGCGAAACGATCGGCGGTGTATCCACCTCGGCTGGCTCGCTCAACGCTTCGGCTCCTTGGCTCGATTCGGCTCTCACACGATAAGACCGGTACCGGGTCCGGAACTCATCGCAACCCGAGGGTGCGCTCGTTCTCCCACTGCCAGACGTCTCGGTCGACGGCCGAGCTGGACCTGGCGTCAGATTGCCGGCCACTCAGGCGGGTGGCGGATCGACCACCTGCTCTGCTCATGGGAGCTTCGGCCTGTGTCCTGCGTCTACCACCATGCCTCGCGCGAGGGACGGCTTAAGCGATCACGCACCGCTCGAGCTGCTCGGGTAGGTGCCGGGGGGCCGACGAGCGCGCGATCGTCGTGCGATCGTCAGGAGTGCCCGCACGGGCCGATTTCGGCCGATGCCGGGAGCGGATCGCCTCGGCTGCCGACGTCCCTTGGGCACACGCTTTGGGCGGCGAAGTAGCTCGTTTGCAGGTACTTCGCGACTCTCAGCGGAGGGGGAGGGATTCGAACCCTCGATGGACGAGAAACGCCCATAACGGTTTTCGAGACCGCCGCATTCAACCACTCTGCCACCCCTCCGGGGCCGCCCGGCAGTGCTGCGTAACCTCGAACGAGGGCGGCTCGACGAGGCCCGTGCGGCTCGCCGTCGGGCGCGAGGCCAAGGCTAGCGCCTCGTCGCGAAGAAGGCCCGTAGGAGCTCCGCCGAATCCGCGGCGAGGAGGCCGCCGGCGACGGCGGGGCGATGGTTGAGGCCCGGCTCGCCGAGCACGTCGAGGACGCTGCCCGCGGCGCCGGTCTTGGGGTCCTTGGCCCCGAAGACGACGCGGGGCACCCGCCCCAGCACGATCGCTCCGGCGCACATCGCGCACGGCTCGAGGGTCACGTAGAGGACCACCCCCGCGAGCCGCCAGCTTCCCAGCCGACGCGCGGCCTCGCGGAGCGCCAGCACCTCGGCGTGTGCGGTCGGGTCGCCACGCAGCTCGCGCTCGTTGGGGGCCGAGGCGAGCACCTCGCCCTCGTGGGCGATCACGCATCCGACGGGTACGTCGTCGTACTCGAGCGCGCGCTCGGCCTCACGCAGGGCGAGGCGCATGAAGTACTCGTCGCGGGGAAAGAAGTGCGCGCTCAACCGCCCGCCACGAACCGCCGCCCGACGAGACGCTCGGCCATCTGCAGGCCGCCCAGTAGGCCCGCCCGCTCGCCGATCCGGAGGGCCGTCGCCATGACCGACATCGGCGAGGCGGCCCTGCTGTCGAAGGCGCCGGCGGAGATCAGGTCTCGGTACCAGTCGATCGTCGCGCGCAGGGTCTCCGACAAGGGACGAGCGGTGTGGCCGAGCTCGCGGCGCGCCTTACGAGAGGAGACGCGCCAGTTCTGAGCCATGAGGAAGGCTCCCTCCCCGAGGTTCGGGCCGGGGAGGCCATCGACGAGTCGGGCCGGGCCCGCGAGCTCGGCGGGCACGACCAGCACCTGCCGCCGGATCCGTGAGAGCCGGGCGAGGCGATCGACGAACTCGACCCAGCTCAGGTTGTGGCCGCCGAGCACGTAGCGCTCGCCGGGCTCGCCGGCGTCGGCAGCGAGCAGATGACTCGTCGCGACGTCGCGCACGTCGACGAAGTTGGCCGCCCCCGAGACGATCATCGGCAGCCGCCCGAGCAGGTAGTCGCCGACCGTGCGGGTCGATGTCTCGCCGGGCTGGTTGAGGTCGACCGGCACGCCCAGCACGTACGAGGGGCTCACGACGACGACCTCGACCTCGTGCCGCTCGCCGGCGGCAAGCGCCTCCTGCTCGCCCTCGTGCTTGGCGTCGGCGTAGGTGAGGCCGAGGCCGCCGCGGTAGACCTGCCGCTCGTCGGCGACCCCGCGCGACGGCGCCGGGCCGAGCGCGGCCACGCTCGAGGTCACGACGACCCGCCGCACGCCCTCGGCAGCAGCAGCCTCGACGGCGATGCGCGGGGCGACGGCGTTCACCCGAAAGACCTGCTCGACCGGCCGCGAGCCCACGTAGCCCGCGGCGTGGAAGGCGACCTCGACCCCTCGCATCGCCGTTCGCATGGCCGCGGGATTGAGGATGTCGGCGCGGACGGGCTCGCAGTCGAGCCCGCCGAGGCGGCTCAGCCGGCGGCGGTCCCGATAGGTCACCCGAACGTCGTCGCCGCGCTCGGCGAGCGCGGTCGCCACGTGCGCGCCCAGGAACCCGGTGGCCCCCGTCACGCACATCTTCATGGCTGACCCTCCGATCGAGCAGCCCTCACCCTGCGGAAGCTCTTTGCGCCGCGTTCCTTCACTGTCTCATTGGAGCGTACCGCCGGGGGGGTCTGGCGCCCACGACCTCCGCGCGGCGGCAGCTCAGGTCGTCCGGATGATCAGGACGCGAGCGGGTCCTCCACGTCCCGCGGAGGTTGTCCTCGCCGACGGGTGTCTCGCGGTTCGCGGCCTCCCCGGCGTCGAGTGGTCAGAATGAACGGATGCCCGGTATGCCGCGCTTCTGGATCGCCATGCAGATCGTCATCGTCGTCTGCGTGCTGATCTCGGCCGTGATCGTCGTGGTCAAGCTCTAGACGACCGACCCATCCGGGTCCGGCTCGCCCCCGCGATGAGTCGGGGGCCGGTACGGACTGTGCGACCTGCCCTCAGGTCTTGCGCTCGAGGCGGTCGGCCTCGGCCTGCTTCTCCTCGGCCGCTGTCTGCGCCTCGGCGGCCTCTTCCTTCTTGTCGGCCTTGCGCTCCTCCTGCTTGCCCTGACGCTCGGTGGCCTTGCTGCCGGTGATAGCGCCCGTGGCCTGCTTGGCGCGGCCGGAGACCTTGTCGGTGATGCCCATGATGGTTCCCTTCTCGTGGAGTGCGGACTCTCCCGCTACCCGCCAGGAGCTGCGTACAAACGAGCCCCGCCGGTCAGCGATCGACTCGCGAGCGCCGACGACGAGCCCCGCCACGGCGAGCGCGATCAGGGCGACAAGGTCCATGGAGTCAGAGGATCCAATCCACGGCTCGCCGCCTGATCCGGCTGTGCGCGGTCGTGGAGCTTGATCGTCCGGGGCTCGGTACCCGTGGTACCGCGCGCCAACCCTCCTCGCCGCGCGTAGCCTGTTCGCCCATGGAGGTCACCATCCGCCTGTTCGCCATGCTGCGCGAGCGCGCGGGCGCCGGCGAGGTCACGCTCGAGCTCCCTTCGGGCGCCCGGGTCGCGGACGCGGTCGACGCGCTCGGGGAGGTCGCCGCGGGGCTGCCGCTCGTCATGGCCGTCAACCGCGAGTACGCGCCCGAGGACCGGGTGCTCGACCCCGGCGACGAGCTTGCGCTCATACCACCGGTGAGCGGGGGCGAGGGCGCGGCGGCGGGTGCACCGGCGGGAGCCGTCCGCGCCTACGCCCGGGTGACCGAGCACCCGCTGTCGATCGAGGCGCTCGCGGCGCGCGTTCGGGATCCGCGGGCCGGGGCGGTCGTGACCTTCACCGGCGTGACGCGCGAGGTCGAGCGGCTCGAGTACGAAGCCTACGTCGAGATGGCCCAGGAGCGGATCGCGGCGCTTGTCGCCGAGGCGGTCGAGCATCACGGTCTGTGCGCGGCCGCCTGTGAGCACCGTGTCGGGGCGGTGGCGCTGTCGGAGCCGAGCGTCGCCGTCGCTTGCTCTGCGCCCCACCGCGGCGAAGCCTTCGCCGGCGCGCGCGAGATCATCGATCGCGTCAAGGCCGAGGCACCGATCTGGAAGCGCGAGGTCGCGGGCGGCGAGCAACGCTGGGTGGAGGGGACGCCGCCCGTCGCATAAGGCCGGTGGGCTCGAGGACAACGCCACTACGATCCTCCCATCGTTACGGGGCAGGACCTCAACCGGCGGCTGCGCGAGCTTCCCTCCGTCGAGGAGCTCGCGTCGCGGCTCGCCGACCTCCCGCGCTCGCTCGCCGTCGAGGCGGCGCGCGGGGCGATCGACGCCCGGCGCGAGGAGCTGGTCTCGGACGGCGGCGCCGGCTGCGACCGAACGAGCGACGGCTCGGGCGCCGAGACGCTCGAGACCGCCGCTCGCTCCCGCGCCTCGGCGGCGGGCCGGCCGAGCCTGCGCCCGGTCCTGAACGCGACCGGCGTGATCGTGCACACCAACATCGGGCGAGCGCCGCTCGCCGCCGGCGCGATCGAGGCCGCCGTCAGCGTCGCCGCCGGCTACTCCAACCTCGAGTACGACCTCGACCGCGGAGCCCGCGGCTCGCGCCAGGACCACGTCGAGGGGCTCGTATGTGAGCTCACGGGGGCCGAGGCCGCGCTCGTCGTCAACAACTGCGCCGCCGCGGTGCTGCTCGCCGCGACGGCGCTCGGCGCCGGCGGCGAGATCGTGGTCTCGCGCGGCCAGCTCGTCGAGATCGGCGGGTCGTTCCGCGTTCCCGAGGTGGTGGAGGCCTCGGGGGCGAGGTTGGTCGAGGTGGGGACGACCAACCGCACGCGGCTCGCCGACTACGAGCGCGCCCTCGGCTCAGAGACCGCGGCGATCCTGCGCGTGCACCCCTCGAACTTCCGGACCGTCGGGTTCGTCGAGGAGACCCCGATCGATGAGCTCTGCCGGCTCGGGCGCGAGGCGGGTCTCCCGGTGATCGACGACGCCGGCTCGGGCGCCCTGGTCGAGGGGATCGCCGAGCTCGCCGACGAGCCCTCCGTACGACGTTCGGTGGCCGCCGGCTGCGCCGTGGTCTGCTTCTCCGGCGACAAGCTGCTCGGCGGTCCCCAGGCCGGGCTGATGGCCGGGACGGCGGCCGCCCTCGAGCGCTGCCGCCGCCACCCGCTCGCGCGTGCACTGCGGATCGACAAGCTCTCGCTGGCCGCCCTCGAGGCGACGCTCCGGCTTCACCGGGCTCCGGAGGCCGCGAGCCGCGAGCTTCCGGTGCTGCGGATGCTGTGCGCCGCAGACGTCGAGCTCGAGGCTCGGGCACAGCAGATGCGTGCGGCGTTGACGCGCGCGGGAGTGGCGGCGGAGGTGAAGCGCGGGAGCGCCAGGATGGGCGGCGGAACCCTGCCGCTGCTCGAGCTCGAAGGCCCGGTCTGCGCGCTTTCGCCCGAGGACCTCGACATCGAGGACCTGGCCGTCCGGCTGCGGGCGGGAGAGCCGCCGGTGATCGCCCGCGTCGCCGAAGGCCGCCTGCTGCTCGACCCGCGCACGCTCGACGACGAGGCCGCCGAGCTCGCGGCCGGGGCGGTCGTAGCGGCGCTGCGCAGGGGATGAGCTCGGCGAAGGCGGCGCCGGCGCGCTCGGACTCGGCGGCCGCCGGGTCTGCGCCCCTAACGCTCGGCACGGCCGGGCACATCGACCACGGCAAGACAGCACTCATCGCGGCGCTCACCGGCCGCGACACCGACCGCCTCCCCGAAGAGCACGCTCGCGGCATCTCGATCGAGCTCGGCTACGCGCCGCTCGAGCTCCCGAGCGGCCGGCCGCTGTCGGTGGTCGACGTCCCCGGTCACGAGCGCTTCGTGCGCACGATGGTCGCCGGCGCCTCGGGGATCGACCTCTACCTGCTCTGTGTCGCCGCCGACGACGGCGTCATGCCCCAGACCCGCGAGCACCTCGCGGTCCTGCGCGGACTCGGCGTCGAGGCGGGCGTCGTCGCGGTGACCAAGGCCGACATCGGCGATGCAGAGCTCGCCGCGGCGGAGGTGGCCGAGCTTCTGCCGGGCGTCGAGACGGTGGCCGTATCGGCGCGCCGGCGCACCGGCCTCGACGATCTGGTCACCGCGCTCGACAGGATTGCCGCGGCGCTGCCCGGCCGCGCCGCCGGGGCAGCGGAGCCGCCTCGGCTGCACGTCGACCGCTCGTTCACGCTGCGCGGGATCGGCACCGTCGTGACCGGGACCCTGTGGGCCGGCGAGGTGGCCGCGGGCGACGCCGTGCGCATCCTGCCCCGGGAGCTGGCCGCCCGCGTGCGATCGGTGCAGGTCCACGACCGGCCCGCCGACCGGGCCGGCGCCGGTCAGCGAGTGGCCCTCAACCTCGGCGGCGTGAGCTGGCGAGAGCTCGGGCGCGGCGACGTGGTGTGCGGCGCGACCGACGATCGACTGTGCGCCACGCACCTGGTCGACGCGCGTCTATCACTCGACGCGAGCCGCCTTGCCGCGCTCGACTCGGGCGCGCGGGTGCAGGTGCACCACGGCACGCGCGAGACACCGGGACGCGTCTTCGCGCTCGAGGGAGACGCGATCGAGCCCGGAGCGTCGGCGCTCGCGCAGCTTCGGCTCGAGGCCCCGCTCGTACCGAGCCCGGGGGATCGGCTGATCGTGCGCCAGATCGCGCCGCCCGACACGCTCGGCGGAGGAAGCGTGGTCGATCCGCGCCCGCGCAAGCATCGGGGCGGCGAGCGAGTCCTCCGGCGGCTCGCCGCGCTCGAGCGCGGCGAGCGCCCCAGCCACGCCCCTGCGACAGACGGCTCGGCGGGCGCGACCGATCCACGGGCGGCCACATCCGCGCGCTCAGTCGAGCGTACGGAGCTGGATGAAGCGGCCCTACGCCTCGCCCGCCTGCTCGAGCAGGACGGCGAGCGTCCGCGCGCGGACGCCGAGCTGGCCCAGGCCGCCGGGCTCGACCCGGGCACCGCCCGTCGACGCCTCGGAGAGCTCGTCCGTGCCGGAAGGGCAGTCCGCGTAGCGCACAATCTCCACTGGGCGCCCGAGCCGCTTGCCGAGCTCGAGGCCCGCGTCGTGGCCATCTGCGAGCGCGACGGCGAGGTCACGATCGCCGGTGTTCGCGACGAGCTGGGGACTTCGAGGCGCTACGCCCAGGCGCTGCTCGAGCACCTCGACGCCGAGAAGGTCACGCGCCGCCGGGCCGACGCGCACGTCCTGCGGCGCCGGCGCTGACCGCCGCCGCGCGGGCGACCGACCTCAACGCGCCGTCACCTTGATTCGTCGGTCCTCTCCGGAGAGCTGCTTGGGATCCCCGCACATCTCGATGAGCCGCGAGTAGGTCCTTTCCCCGACGTGCTGGGCGAGATCCGAAGGCTGCTCGACATCGGCGGTGAAGACCACCGAGCGCTCGTCCTGATAACGGTCGTTGATGATCGTATAGAGCTGCTCGAGCACCCAATCGTTGGTCCGCGCCACCGCCATGTCCTCGAGATGCAGAAGGTCTACACCCGCCAGGCGGCTTGTCAGGTCGAGGTAATCGTGCCGCGAGTCGTCGTCGTAGGTCTTGCGGATCTCCGCGAGGAGCTGCGGCACCGTGTAGATCGCCACTGCGCGCTGTGCCCGAAGGGCGTGCAGGGAGACGAGCATGGCGAGCGTCGTCTTGCCCGTTCCGCGCGGACCTTGGAACCAGAGGCCCTCGCCACGGTCGAGGCGCTCGTCGATCGAACGGCAGAACCGCTTGACCTCTCGGACCACCGTCGGGTCCATCTCCCGGACCGGATTCCGGTCGAACCCAACGTCGACGAAGCGGCGCGGGATGTGGTGGGAGAGGCTGCGGGTCCGCGCCAGAGCGATCCGGCGCGGCCGGCATTCGCACGGGCGAGCCGCGCCCGTGGCCTCGTCGAGCAGGAAGCCACTGCCCTCACAGGCGGGGCAGGACAGTTGGCGGGGGGAGGGGGGAGTGGAGGCGGACAAGGGGTCGGGGCAGTCAAGCACGCAAGACGGCGTCGTATCCGCGTCAGCGCTCCTCTGGGCAAAAAGGCGGTATCCGGCTCCGATCCGCGTCCGCGGAGTACCAGTCCTCGGGGTCGCGGCAGTCCTCGTCCTCCGAGCAGGGCGCCGGGCGGCTTGGCTCCGCGTCCACGGAGTACCAGTCTTCATGATGACGGCACTCCTGGGTACCGGGGCTCCTGTCTTCTGAGCGCTCCTCACTCGGAGGGTCTCGACCGTCTCTGGGAGAACGGCGGCTGGGCAGAGCAGAGGCCGGGCGGTCGTCGGCGGGACGGTCGCCCTCCGTCCCGCCGGAGGTCGAGGGCGTTGGACCATTTCCGACGTGGCGGTGACGAGGCGGTGTGGGGCGCGCTCCTGGATCGATTGAAGCCGTGTTCGCCGGCAGCTCGGAGTCCCGTGGCTTCCGGCGCGGCCGCGCCGTGGGACGACCACCGTCGTGCGGACGTAGTCGCTCCGCAACAAGACGAGGATCGGGTGAGTCGGGGCCACGGGAAGCCCGCTGCTCGATGCGTTTCTGCTCGCTTCCAGACGCCTGCGCCGACTCGGGCCGGGTCGGATCGAGCATCTGCTCGACCGCTACGGTTCCCGCTCCCGCACCTCCCAAGGCCAGCACGGCGAGCCCTTTGGCCAACCCGGTGGAGACGAGGCGCCCCGAGCCGCCCGAGAGCGCGGGGTGCCCGGATGCCGATCCCGCGTCAAAGCCGGGAAGGCGAAGCAGGTACGCGGTCTTGATCTTGACGGTGGCGACGAGGCCGTCCAAGCGCTCCCAGATCGTGCCTGCGCCGCCGAGCAGTGCGGTCGGCGCCAGCGCGCCGACGACTCCCGGAGCCAGGTACTGCTCGCGCAGCGTCACGCGACAGGCCATGCAGCGGCGTAGGTGCCGGCGCAGGACCGTGAGATCCTCGTCTGTGGCCTCTCCGTCGGCGAATGCTGAGAGCTTCGGCTCGAGTCGTTGGCACTCGGCGCCCGACTCGATACCGGCCACCCGCTTGAGGAAGCTTTGGCGGCCCTCCGCGAGGCAGCGGTTGACCTTGGTGTAGGTCCATCCCGTCTCGTCGCAGATCTGCTGGTAGCTGTACCCCTCGGCGAGCAGCGCCATCGCGCGGATCTCCTGAGGCTTCAGATGGCGCATCGCCTCGGCTCCCACGCGCAGTCGCTCGAAGCGCTCGGTCTGCTCGATCGGGGAGGGAACCGGCGCGGCGATCGCCGCCTCTGCCTCGCTCGCACCGTCGAGGCTGCCGTCGACGCCCAGGGCCGAGCGCTCCTCCTGACGCCGCATGGCGAAGGCCTCGTGCTTGACGACGGTCTTGAGCCAGGGCAGGAGCTCTGCGTCCGGGATGTCGGGCGCCTTGGTGAGCATGATCTCGACCGCGCGCTGATAGGCATCCTCGGCATCTTCGGGGGTGACCGCGTAGCGCCTTGCCGTGCGCATGACCTGGGCCCCGTGGCGCTCGATCAGCCTCAGGGTGGCCCCCCGCGCCGGGTCGTCGCGGCTGTGGTCGCCGTCGCGCTCATAACCGTTGAACCCCGTTCCCCGCTTGAGACTCATCGCTTTCTTTCCTCCGGTCGGCCGCTCGCGCGCGGCTGAGACTAACTATGGATCGTGCCGCTGCGCTCTGCAACCGCAGCGGTCGCTGGCTGCGGTACTTCCTCCCGAGCCGGCCTCGATGTCGTCGCCGGAGTAACGGGAGCGTCGCGAGACTTCGCCCCCGCCGCGGTCGCGAACGCCGCTCGTTGCGACGTTTCGCACTGATCGCAATCCCTCGGGAGCATGCTGGGCAACTCCACGCCAGCGGCGTGGGCGACCGTCACGCGGGGTACGATCACGCGCCGATGACCTCCGCCCCAAGCCCCCGGCGTATCCCCCGATGATCTCGCCGGTCGAGGCGGGACGGGCGACCTCGATCCTCGCCCAACAGGCACGGTCTGTGCTCCGCTTCCTGCTGTCGGGGGACACTGCCCTCGACCGGCCCCGTCCTCTGATGCCTCCCGGCTACATCGCCGAGGTCCCGGGCGCAGGGGACCTCTTCTATCGCGACACCGGCGAGCCCGGAGCCGGCTCGCGGGGCACGGTGCTCCTTCTCCACGGGTGGATGGTCCCCTCGGACGCGCACTGGTTCCGGACCTACTCGCTCCTGCACGAGGAGGGCTACCGGGTCATCGCACTCGACGCGCGCGGGCACGGGCGCGGGCTGCGCGCGCAGCGCTTCGAGCTCGCGGACTGCGCGGCCGACGCGGCCGCCCTCGTCCGCTACCTGGGTTGCGAGCCGGTGGTCTGTGTCGGCTACTCGATGGGCGGGCTGATCGCCCAGCTCATGGCCAAGCGCCATCCGGAGGAGATCGCGGGGGCGGTGCTCGCGGCGACGGCATCGGAGCTGCGCGAGAGCCTGCTCCTCCAGCTCGTGTGGTCCGGCATGGGCGCGTTTCAGTGGTGGCTCAAGCTGGCGCCGCGATGGACCTGGAACCTTGCCGTCAACGCGGTCGTCCGGGGGGACGAGGCGACCACGGCGTGGGCTGTAGGCGAGCTGCGCCGGGGAGCGGCCGAGGACATCGCCGAGGCAGGACGCGAGATGGGCCGCTTCGACAGCCGGCCCTGGCTCGAGGACGTACGCCAGCCGATGGTGGTCCTCGTCACGACGATCGACCCGCTCGTCCCGCCCAGCCGGCAGCGCGAGCTCGCGCGACGGCTCGAGGCGCCGGTGGTCGACGTCCACTCGGACCATCTCGCTCCCGCGACCACGCCGGGCCGCTTCGGTCGCGGCCTGTGCCAGGCGCTCGACCTGCTCGAGGAGATGCGCGAGCGCGAGCAAGCGCTCGGAAGCGTCGGCGAGAAAAGGAGGTAGGCGCGCGCGGCGGGTGCTGCCGCCGGATCAGTCCCCGCTGAGCATCACCTCGCTCGGCGTCGAACGAGCACCCGGGAGCAGTCCCATCGCCTCGAGCGCGCCGGCGAAGCGCGACCCCGGCCGCTCGGCGGCCACGGCGTATGCGTCGGCGATCGTGTCGACGTCGCGCAGCGCCTCGAGCTCCGCCACCCCCAGGCCGAGATCGTCGAGGCGGCGGCGCTGGGCCGCGCCCGTGTCCGCGCTGCTCATCGGCAGTCCCTGAAAGACGCGCTCGTCGGGTTGGCGCAGCCCGATCGCCCAGTAGCCTCCGTCCGGGGCTCGCCCGAGGACGGCGTCGACCCCTGGACGCTCGAGCTCGGCGATCCCGCGCTCGACGTGACGGGGCTCGAGCTGCGGGGTGTCCATGCCGACCAGAAAGGCCGGTGCGCCCGCCGCCGCAAACGCCCCGGCGAGCCGGTCGTCGAGTCCTCCCGAGCGCTGCGCGTGGACCTCGAAGCCCTCGGGCACCCGGTCGCCCGGCGAGCCCTCGAGGACGAGCAGGCGCCGCCGCTCGCCGGGGACCGCCGCCACCGCCGAGAGCGTGTCGCTCAAAGCGGCCTCCGCGAGGTGCGCCGCCTGCTGTGGCGTGCACGGCGGGCAGAGGCGGGTCTTCGACCGGCCGGGGAAGGGCGCCTTGGCGATGACGATGAGCGCCGTGGCCGGCGGCCCGCCGGCGCTCACCGGAGGGCCGTCGCCATGTCGCGCACCGCGCGTGCGGTCCCGCGCACCGAGCCTGTCACCTTCGAGCGGCCCGAGCGCGCGCGGTAGGGGACCGGAACCTCGTCGACCCGCCAGCCCTCGCTCACCGCCCGCAGGACCATCTCGAGCGGCCAGCCGAAGCGGCGGTCGCGCAGCTCGAGAGCCAGCAGGTCGGCGCGCCGGGCGCAGCGCATCGGCCCGAGGTCGCGCAGTCGCACGCCGCTGCGCCGGCGCAGCTCGAGGGTCAAAGCACGGTTTGCCACCCTTGCGTGAAGCGGCCAGGCGCCGCGCTCGGCGCGCCGGGCGCCGAGAACGAGGTCGGCGTGTCCGGCGAGCACCGGATCCGCCACGCGGGGTAGCTCGGCCGGATCGAGCGACCCGTCGCAGTCCATGAAGCACACGAGGTCCGCGGTCGCGGTGCTCAGGCCCGCGAAGCACGCCGCGCCGAAGCCGCGCCGGGGCTCGCGCACGACCTCGGCCCCGAGCCGCTCGGCGAGCTCGGCCGAGCCGTCGCTCGACCCGTTGTCGGCCACGAGCGGCCGGTAGCCGGCGGGCATGCGCTCGATCACCCACGGGAGCGCCTCGGCCTCGTCGAGGACGGGGAGGACGACGTCGATCACGGCGCGCAAGCTAGCGACTCGCGCGCTCCGCGCTCCGGCCCCCGAGCGCGAGGCGGACGTTGCGGTCGGCGACGCCCCCGCGGCTGCCGGCCGGGCGCCCGCCCTGGGCGTCCAGGTAGGCGAGCTCGCGCGCGATCGGGGCGAGCGCCCCGCCGGTGTGGTCGACCATCCAGGTCTCGAGCGCCACCCCATCGCCTCCGGTCTCGACAAGGCGGAAGGCGCGAGCCTGCTGGGGAAAGTCGGCGAGCGACGCGGTCTCGACGAGCCACAGCCCGCCCCCGGATCCCCGTCGCGGGGTCACGACGTTGCGATGAGCGTGCCCGGAGACCGCGGCGACCACGCGCGGGGTTCGCGCGAGCACCGCCAGCGCTGCCTCCCCGCCCTCCGAGGCCCGCAGCGGGTGATGGGAGAAGACGACCACGTACCGCTCGCCGGCGCGGTCGAGCTCCTCCTCGAGCCAGGCGAGTTGCTCGGGCGAGACGAGCCCACCCGAGCCCGAGTCGCGGCGGGCGGTGTCGAGGACGATCCCTCGGGCTCGGGGGCCGATGTCAAAGGCGAGGTCCAGTCGCGCGCCCGAGCCGCTTCCGGCCGCCGGCGCCTCGGGCGCCGCGCTCGCCCCGCGTAGCCGGGCCAGCGTCTCCTCGACGGCCAGCGGGCGGCGCTCCGGGTCGGCCGGGGTGCGAGCGGTCCGACCGAGGCCCTCGCTCAAGAGCCGGTCGACGAGCTCCGGGGAGATCGAGTCGGAGGAGCGCGGGAGATCGAGATCCTCGTCCAGCTCCGCGATCGCCCGCGAGCCCGTCGCCGCGCGCGCGACCCGCCGCGTCGGCGCGACCACGCCCTGGGTCAGGACGTCGTGGTTGCCGGCCGCGGGATACCAGGGCGCCTCGAGCCCCGGCGAGCGGAAGGGCCGCTGCGCCGCCGCGAGCAGCCCGCGGTGAGGCGGAGCGTCAACCGCCGGGCGGTAGTAGAAGGGGTCGGGGTTCGACGCCGCTTGCACGCCGTCGTAGCCCGGGCGCCCCGAGTCGGGATCGACGCGCCCGCCGCCCAGCACCGCGATCGCCTGTTCGAGCTCGTTGGCCTGAGCGCTGTCGGCGGTGTCGCCGGTCACCGCCACGGCCTGGGGGTCGAGCTCGTTGAGGGCGGTGACGGTCGCGGCGAGCACCTGGGTGCTCAGCGCCTCCTGCGGTCGAAAGGCGGTCACGAAGGGCTCCCCGAAGCGGTCGAGCACCGGGAGGCGGCCGGGCGACTCCTCGTCGCGCACGTGTGCGTCGGTGATCTGGGCGAAGGTGGCGAGCGTGCGCCCCGGGCGGGCCCCCGGGGCCAGGTCGGTGCGGTCGCGCAGCGGCTCGCCGGGCCCTCGGGCGAGCGCGCCGTCGCCGTCGGGGTCGGTCCAGGTCGCGCGGAGCGTCGAGCCCGAGCCGCTCGCGGACGTGAGCCCGTCGTCTCCGGGCACGAGCAGCTCCACGAGCCCAGCGATCAGGGCGAGCGCCACCAGTCCGGCACCGATCGCAGCAGCGGCCCGCCCGCGTCTGCCTACCGTCGTCGCCTCCACCGCGCTACCCCTCCCGCAGCCCGCGCACGATCGGCTCTCGAGCCGCCCTTCGCGCCACGAGCGCCGTCGCCGCACCGGCCACGACCACTATTCCTAGCCCGACGGCCGCGAGCTCGCCGCCGCCTGCCCCCAGCGGCAGCTCGGCGTAGTCGGCGGCGAGCCCCGCCACGACCGGAGCCAGGGCGAAGCGCTCCAGAGCCCATCCGAGCGGCGCGGCCAGCGCGACCACCATGGCCGCCGCCCCGGCGAGAACGAGCACCACGTGCGCGCGCCCCGCTCCACACGCCCGCAGCGTGGCCACCGTCCCCCGGCGCTCGATCGCGGTAAGCGAGAGCGACTGCACGAGCGCGTACAGGCACACGAGCCCGTTTACCGCGGCGACCGCGCGCAGGAGCGTCGCGAGCAGCGCGAGAAAGCTGCGGTTGCTCGTGCTCGCTCCGCCGGTGACCTGGGGCAGCGCGCCCGCGGCCGCGAGCCGTCGCTCGACCGCGGCGCGGTCGGCGCCGGGCTCGAGCCGCACCGCGAGCGCCGGCTCGACGCTCGGGTCGGCGGCCAGCAGGCGCCGGGGCCGCGTATAGGCGACCCGACCGTCCTTCTCGAGCGCGCGCACGACCCCGACGACGCGAAAGCGGGTCTCCTCCCCCGACGGGAGCTGGGTGGCGAGCGTGCCGCCGACCCCGGTCCCGAGCGCTTGGGCGAGCCCGAGGCCGATCTCCGCCTCGCCGCTCGTCCGCAGGCGCCGCCCCTCGGCCAGCGGCGGCGCCTCGAAGCGCGTGTGGTCGCCGGGAAAGGCGATCACCTGGAGGTTCTCCCCCAGCCGGAACGAGTCGGTCGCCTCGACGGCGTAGCGCGGGGCGACGGCCTCGACCCCGGGCAGCGCACGGACCTCAGGGGCGCTCGTGGTCGATGCGTCGGCGGTCAGCTCGTAGCGCTTGCCGAGCGTGCCGGGATCCTCGGCGAGGCGCTCGAGCAGCGCGGCGAGCGCAAGCATGAGCAGCACGACGGCAGTGGCGACGGCGAGCACGGTCGCGGTGGCCGTGAGCCGCACCCGCCGCGCGGCCACGATCCGCACCCCGAGACCAAAGGCTCCTCGCGGGGCTGGTAGGCGCAGAGCGAAGCGCCCCGCACCGCCGGATCCCCGACCGCGCAGCTCGGCCCCCCTCAGGGTCTCCGCGGGCGCACGCCCCGCGGCCCGCCACGCCGGCCAGGCCGTGGCCGCGCACACCACGGCGACGATCCCCGCCAGGCAGGCGCCGAGCAGCGGCAGGAGCGCCACCCCCGGGCCGAGCTGGTTGATCGCTCCGAGCAGGTCCGCACTCGGCCCCGCGGCGATCAGCCAGCCGAGCGCCAGCCCGAGCGCCGCGGCGGGAAGGGCGACGAGGGCGGCTTCGCCGGCGTGGCGCGCCGCCACGCCCCGGCGTGAGAAGCCGACCGCCCGCATCACCCCGATGGTCGAAAGCCGCCGCTCGACGTCGGCCCGCGCCGACGCGGCGAGCATCAGTACCGCCGAGGTGAGCGCGACGAGCGAAAAGGCGACGAGCAGGGCGACCACGATCCCGGCGGCCTGGTCGATCAGCACCTGAACCCCCGAGCGGGTAATGAAGCGCAGGTCGGTGATCCCGTATGAGACCGCGCGGGCCTGCGTCAGGGTCTCCTCGAGGCGGTCGGGATCCCGCGTCCACAGCAGCAGCGAGTTGACCGGCGGCTCGCCGAAGCCGGCGCCGGCCGGGTCACCGTAGCGGGCGAGCAGACCCTCGTTAGAGAGGTAGAAGCGGGGGCCCGCCGCGAGCGGGTAGGCGACGTTGTCGGGCGATACGGCCACGCCGACCACACGAACGCCGCCGTCGAGCCCCGCGACGTCGAGACGGTCGCCGACCTCGAGGCCCCACTCCCGCGCCAGGCCCTGCTCCACCACGACCTCGTCTGCGCGCGGGCGCAGGTCGCGCCCCTCGACGACGGCGTGGCCGCGGCGACCCTCGCGTACGACCTGGGCCACGCCATCCTCGGTGTAGCGCGAGCCGGCGCCGATTGGCACGTTGCGGATCTCGAGCCGCAGCGACACGTCCTCGAGGTTCGGCAACGCCCGCACCCGCTCGGCGACCCGTACGGGGCGCTCCTCGTCGAAGCGCGCAATCACGTCGGGCAGGTCGGCGCGCTGGGCCGTGCGCTCGAAGCCGGTGGCGAGCCCGTACCCGACGGTGACCGCGGCGCCGAGCATGGCCGCCGCGGCGACGATTCCGAGCGCGGCCAGCAGGGCGCGGCCGCGGCGGACGCGCAGGCGGGCGAGCGCGCCGGTCAGCGCGGAGGCGCCCGGGCGCTTGCTCACGCGGCGCCGGCGCCGACGCGCACCGCCTGCGGCGGTGATCCGCGCTCGGGCGCGAGGTGCCCGTCTCCCAACCAGAGCACCCGGTCGGCGATCGCCGCCGCCTCGCGGTCGTGGGTGACGAGCACGACCGCGCGCCCGTCGCGCGCGGCGATCTCGCTCAGGAGCCCCAGCACGACCGCCCCCGACTCGGCGTCGAGGTTGCCGGTGGGCTCGTCGGCGAGCACGAGCTCGGGATCGTTGACGAGCGCCCTCGCGATCGCAAAGCGCTGCTGCTCGCCGCCCGAGAGGGTGTGCGGCAGGGCACCCGCGACCTCCTCGAGGCCGAGCCGGGCCACAAGCTCGCGGCCCCGCCGGGTCGCCGCCGCCTCGCCGCCGAGCAGCCGGCCGGGCAGCAGCACGTTCTCCTCGCCCGAGAGCTCGGGCACGAGGTGGAAGAACTGGAAGACGAAGCCGACGTGGCGGCGGCGAAAGTCGGTCAGCGCGCGCTCCCCCGCGCGCTCGAGGTGCCGGCCGGCCACGCTGATCGTGCCGCCGTCGGGGCGGTCGAGTGCGCCGAGCAGGTGGAGCAGGGTCGACTTGCCCGAGCCCGAACGGCCGAGCACGGCGACGATCTCCCCCGCGGCCACGTCGAGCTCGGCGCCGTCGAGCACCCGTCGAGCGGCGCGGCCGCGGCCAAACGTCTTGACGAGCCCGCGGGCGGAGACGACGGTCACCCGCGACAGTATGGACACGGGCGCTCGCCGTCTTCGAGAGTCGCCGGCGGCGCGCAGCCTATGCTCCGCCGTCGTGAGCACCGTGCTCGTAACCGGCGGCGCCGGCTTCATCGGCTCGCACCTCGTCGACGCGCTGCTCGGGCGCGGCGAGCGCGTGCGCGTGCTCGACAACCTCGATCCGCTGGCCCATCCCGAGGGGATGGTCCCCGAGCACCTGAGCGCCGAGGCCGAGCTCGTCCAAGGGGAGCTCGGTGACCCGGCCGCCGTTGAGCCCGCCCTCGAAGGGGTCGACCGCGTCTTCCACCTCGGCGGCGCCGTCGGCAACGGCGAGTCGATGATGAACGTCCGCCGGGCCGTCGACGCCAACTGCGGCGGCACCGCGACCCTGCTCGAGGC
>Ga0136616_10000059_pt1 | contig 41043 bp, 38 predicted proteins | sample AntDrymUQ2992106_2_FD_106648 | JGI IMG/M metagenome (GOLD analysis project Ga0136616, IMG submission 106648) | Polar desert sand microbial communities from Dry Valleys, Antarctica - metaG UQ299 (21.06) | ecosystem: Environmental > Terrestrial > Soil > Desert | place: Antarctica: Dry Valley... | reverse complement strand
GGCGACCTCCGGGTCCGTCTCCAGCTTCGATGAGTCCACCATCCCTGTGCTCCAGTTCTCGCCCTCAGGCTCATTAATCCAACGGGGGAAGCTGTCTCACGTGACGTTGACAGAGAGGGCTCGGGCAGGTGTCAGAGAACGAGCTGCTCGACGCGTGGCGCCGCTCCGCGCGAGTAGCCGAACTCGGCATGAAGGTCGGCGGTGTGAACAGGGCGCTCTGCCAGCTCACTGGCTACGCACACACCCGCGAAGCAAAGACGCTCGAGCGTCTAAGCGAGTTCCTGCGGGCCCACGGGGCCTACGCGGAGGCTGCCGACTGGCTCCGCCGGGCGCTCGCAGCGCCGGCCTCAAGCGTCAAGGACGTCCCTCGCGGCCTCATCTATCGGGGTCTTGCTCTGGCCCAGGAGGGCATGGACGATCTAGAAGGCTTGCAAGAGACGCTGAGCGAGTGGTTTGAGCTGGCCGGTGGTGACGAGGCTTTTCGCCGCGAGTACGGCCGGCTGTGCCAGAAAATCCCCGCGCTGATGGACCCAGCCGAAGCCCACTCCACGGGGGCGGTCTGAATGTCGGGGCGAGCGGAGTTCAACCCCGAGCCGGGCGCCGATCACGTTGAGAGCCGTGGAATAAGGAACAGTTGAGCTTCCAGGCTCGCGCTTGCATGCCGTCGCATCACCTAAATGCGAGTGTTCTTAGCTCGCGCGTCGGTTCGGATGATGTGATGCGGGCCACGTGGCTGGCCTGCTCGCCGCGCCCACCCGCTCAGGCCGTCGCTCGCAGCAGAACCGCGACCCAGGTGCGAAACGGCCGCCAGCGCTCGGCCAGCCCTAGAAAGGCCGCGTCGTCCTCGACAACCTCGGGTGCCCCGTAGGCCTCGGCCGCGGCCACCCACCCGCGCTTCTCGCCCAGGGCCAGGGCGTCGGTCGTCCCGACCGCCCGCAACAGGATCCCCTCGGCCCAGAACGGCCCGATCCCCCTGATCGCCCGCAGAGTGGCGAGCGCCTCGTCGTGAGGGGCCGCGAGCAGCCGGTCGCGGTCGAGATCGCCCGCGAGCGCGACCTCAGCCACACCGTGCAGGCGCCTGAGCTTCTCCTCGCTCAAGCCCCGCGCCTCCTCCACGGCCAGGAGCCGTTCGGGGTCCGGGAACCCCGGGAGCACCTCTCCGTCGACTGCGATCTCCGTCCCGTGGGCGACTGAGAGCTCGTCGCGGATGCGAGCGGCCTGCGACTGGCGGATCCGAGCGGACAGGATGGCCCAGCAGGCGGCCTCGTAGGGCGAGTGAAAGAGCACCGGGCGCAGCCATCCCGACTCGCGCTGGCGAGTGCCGACGACCTCGTCGCGCTCTCCGAGCTCGGCGTAGCCGCGCGCGTCGCGGTCGAGGGAGACGATTCGGGCGGCTTGGTCGCGGACGCGACCCGGATCGGCGGCGCTGCTCGAGCAGATCTCGCCCCTCACAGGCCCGTCGACCTGGCTCTGGCGCAGGATGACCCCGGCGTGTCCGCTCCAGTCGTCGACCAGAAAGCCCAACCGCACGACACGCTCGTCTCCGGCGGCGGCGCCGGGACGGGCGGCCGGAGGCCAGCCGGCGATGAAGCGGGCGGCACGGAGAGGTCGAAGAGGCCGCCCGGATCGAGGAGGAAGTCGCTCACCGCCGGGAGGGATGAGGCGCCCGGAGCGCCGACCGAGCGAGTCGCGTCAGCCCCCCGCCACCGCCGGCAGGATCGTCACCTCGTCGCCGTCCTCGACCTCGGTGTCGAGTCCGTCCAGGAAGCGGATGTCCTCGCCCTGGACGTAGACGTTGACGAAGCGCCGCAGCCCGCCGTCCTCGGCGATCCGCTCGCGCAGCCCGTCGTAGCGCTCGTAGAGGCCGTCGAGGACCTCGCCGACCGTTGCGGCCTCGTCGACGTCGGTCTCCGCCTCGCCGGAGGTGACGGTGCGAAGCTGGGTGGGGATTTTGACCGTGATCGCCATGGCGCGAGGTTATAGCCGATCGAACCGCCCAATCCGGACGGTCGCTACGCCGCCACCTGATCGCCCTCGAGCGCCTCGGCGAACGCGTCGGCGCGCGGCTCGATCTCGTAGGTCTCAAAGCTCCCGCGCACGGCGTCGAGGGTCTTGAGCCCATCGCCGGTGATGACCACGACGACCCGCTCGGCGGGGTCGATGTCACCGCGCTCGGCGAGCCGCTGAAGCACCGCCGTTGTCACCCCGCCGGCCGTCTCGGTGAAGATGCCGGTGGTCTCGGCGAGCAGGCTTATGCCGTCGCGGATCTCCTCGTCGGAGACGGCGTCGATGGCTCCGCCGGAGCGCCGCGCGAGCTCGAGCGCGTACGGGCCGTCGGCGGGGTCGCCGATCGCGAGCGACTTCGCGATCGTGTCGGGCCGCACGGGGCGGCAGACGGACTCGTCGTCGGCAAACGCGCGCGCCACCGGCGAGCAGCCGACGGCCTGGGCGCCGTTCATGGCCGGCAGCTCGCCCTGGATCAGGCCGACGTCGAGCCACTCCTCGAAGCCGCGCGCGATCTTCGTGAACAGCGAGCCCGAGGCGATCGGCACGACGACGCGGTCGGGCAGCTCCCAGCCGAGCTGCTCGGCGATCTCGTAGGCGAGGGTCTTCGACCCCTCCGCGTAGTACGGACGCACATTGACGTTGACGAACGCCCAGTCGCGCTCGAACGAGAGCTCCGTGCAGAGGCGGTTGACGTCGTCGTAGGAGCCGCGCACGGCGACGAGGTGGGTCCCGTAGACCCCGGTGGCGAGGACCTTCTGCTCCTCGAGATCCGAGGGGATGAAGACGTAGGACTCGAGGCCGGCCGCCGCGGCGTGCGCGGCCACGGAGTTGGCCAGGTTCCCCGTCGAGGCACAGGCCACGACGTCGTAGCCGAGCTCCTGGGCCTTGGCGACGGCCACCGTGACCACCCGATCCTTGAAGGAGTGGGTCGGGTTGGCGGCGTCGTTCTTGACCCAGACCTCGCGGAGCCCGAGGCGGGCGGCGAGCCGGTCGGCCTTGACCAGCGGGGTGACCCCGGCCGCGAGCGCGGTCTGGGGCGGCCGCTCGAAGGGCAGGAAGTCGGCGTAGCGCCAGATGGACTGGGGCCCGGCCTGGATCTTGCGCCGCGTCTCGGCGGGCTCGAGACCGGAGAAGTCGTAGGCGACCTCGAGCGGCCCGAAGCAGTTGTCGCAAACGAAGCGGGCTTCGAGCGGATAGTCCTGCCCGCATTCCTTGCATCGGAGCGACTCGACTCTACATCGACCGTCTTCCATGTGTGAAACCTCCGTCAGTCTTCACCTTCGTGACGGAGGCTCGGCGAGGAGCGCTCTGTCACATCTACCCAGGGCTTTAGCTGGAGCCTGGCTGGACTTGGCACCGTTCCGCCGATCCTCTCGGATCTGCGGATGGTTGCCGGGGCTTCACTGGGCCTAGTCCCTCCACCCCTCTCGATGCGTACTGCTATGTGACCGACAGGATAGCGGACGAGCCCCCGAGAGGCTTTCGGAAAGCGGCCATCCCCCCGATTCCGGCTATAGACTCGTAATAAGTGGCCGAGCCCACTCCCCCCGGGCGCGTTCGGGTCCTGATCGTCTCGCAGATGTGGCCGGGCCCGCGCGATCCGGATCTCGGTGCCTTCGTCGCCCAGATGGCGGGCGAGCTCGAGCGCCGTGGACACCGCATCGAGCGCGCGACGATCGACCGGCGGGGTGGCTCGAAGCTCAAGTACGTCCGCCTGGGCTGGGCGGCGCTCGGCTCGGCGGTGCGCAATCGCCCCGATGTGATCTACGCCCACTTCCTGGTGCCCGCGGGCGCGCTCGCCGCTGTGGTCTCTCTGATCACGCGCGTACCGCTGGTGGTGACCGCCCACGGGACCGACGTGCGCAACGTCGGGCGAATCCCCGGGGTCACGGCGCTCACGCGTGCGACGCTGCGGCGGGCAAACAAGGTGGTCGCCGTCTCCGACTTCCTGCGTCGCGAGCTGACCGCACGCCTGCCGCTTCCGGCGAGGAAGATCGAGGTGATCGACTGCGGGGTTGATCTCGAGCGCTTCCAAGCGGGCGAACCCGTAGAGGCGCGCCGCCGGCTGGGCCTCGAGGGCGAGGGGCCGTACTTCCTGTTCGTCGGCACGCTCGACGCGCGCAAGAACGTGGTCGCCCTGGTCGACGCCTTCGAGGGCCTCGGAGCGGGCCAGCTGATCGTTATCGGCGACGGGCCGCTGCGCGCCCGAATCGAGGGGCGGGCGGGCGTGCGATTGGTCGGTCGAGTCGCGCACTGTCGCATCCCGGAGTGGATCGCCGCCTGTGACGTCCTCTGCCAGCCCTCGCTCGAGGAGCCGTTCGGGCAGGCCATCCTCGAGGCCATGGCCTGCGAGCGGCCGGTGGTCGCCACCTCGGTCGGCGGTCCTCCGGAGTTCGTCACCCCCGAGTCGGGCGTGCTCGTCGACCCTCACAGCGTCGAGTCGATCCGGGGCGGCCTCGAGCTCGCGGCGGCCCTTCCCTCACCGAACGTGGCCGCCCGCCGCGCGGCGGGCGGCCACGACATGCGCATCCAGGGTGAGAGGGTGGCGGAGCTGCTGCGCGAGGCGAGCGCTTCGAGAGGCTGACGCGGCCCGCCGGGAAGGACCTCCCAGGGTGTCGGTCGACGCGGATAGACTCATGGGAGCGATGATCGACGAGCCCTCGAGACGCTATGCCCAACCTCCCCAAGCCTCGCCTCAGGAGGCCCGCGCCCCCGCGGGTCGACGGTCGCGCGCCCGCGCCGGCTGAGCCGCGCGTCGAGCAGGTCGAGCTCGACGGCCTGCGCTGGATCAACATCGAGCGGCCCGGGTCGGTCGACCTCGCCTGGCTCGAGGAGCACTTCGACTTCCACCCGCTCGCCCACGAGGACGTACGCTCGCGCAACCAGCGCCCGAAGATCGACGAGTACGACGACTACCTGTTCATCGTGCTCAACTTCCCGGTCTTCGACAAGCAGGTCGGGCGGCTGAACGCCGCCGAGCTCGACGTCTTCGTCGGGCCGGACTTCCTGATCACGATCCCCAACGTGGCGCTCCAGCCCGTCGAGTACCTGTTCGAGCGCTGCCGGGCCTCCGAGGAGGTGCGGGAGAACCTCCTCTCCCGGGGCGCCGGCTATCTGCTCTACAAGATCGTGGACGACTCCTTCGACTATTGCTTCCCGATGCTGCGCAAGATGGGCCACAAGCTCGACGACATCGAGGGGGACGTCTTCGAAGGGCGTTCCGAGGAGGTCGTCCGCGACATCTCGAACGTCAAGCAGGAGATCATCAACTTCCGCAAGATCATCCGCCCGCAGCGGTCGGTGCTGCCCGACCTCGAGCGGACCAAGGCGCGCTATCTGTCCGGGGACCTCGACATCTACTTCGACGACATCCGCGACGCCTCCGAGCGCATCTGGGACATGCTCGAGAACTACAAGGAGGTCGTCGAGGCGCTCGAGGACACCAACGAGTCGGTGCTCTCGCACCGTGTCAACGACATTCTGCGCGTGCTCACCGGGGTCAGCGCCATCCTCCTGCCGCTGACGTTGGTGGCGAGCATCTGGGGGATGAACGTGCGCGTGCCCGGTGAGGGCGGGCTCGGGGGCTTCTTCGCGGTGCTCGCAGGGATGTTCGCGCTGTTCGTGGCCATGCTGTGGTACTTCCGCAGGCGCGGGTGGCTGTGAGGCAGCGGCCCGCGCGGGGTCAGTGGCTCGCCGCCGGAAGGCCCGGCGTCAGGAGCTGGTCGACGGGCGCGTACTCGTCGGTCAGCAGCGGGGCGCCGGCGAAGAAGCGTCCGAGCGGGCGGCCGCTGACCACCTCCTCCCCACCGCCGCGCGCGGCGATCCGCTCGCGCAGTCCTTCGAGCGGCAGTGGCGCCTGAGAGGCGAGCAGAATGAAGTTGCCGCCTGACCTTCCGCTCACCGACTCGGGCGGTGCGAGCAGGGCGACGTGGCGGAATCCGCGCGCGAGCGTCCGCGCCTCCGCGCGCGCGAAGTGCAAGGGCGGGTAGTCGATCACGTTGAGCGCGTAGATCCCTCGGGGGGTGAGCGTGCGGCGGACCTCGCGGACGACCTCGAGCGTGGTGAGGTGCCACGGAACCGCCAGGCCTCCGAACGCGTCACCGACCACGAGGTCGCGGGCGCCGCTTGGCTCTCGGGCCAGGGCGACGCGCGCGTCGCCGGTGCGCACCGCCAGCTGCGGCCGCGTGCGCAGGCCGAGGCGCTCGCGGGCGAGCTCGAGCAGCGCCGGGTCGACCTCGAGCACGAGGCTCTGGGAGCCCGGGCGTGTGGCGTCGACGTAGCGCGGGATGGTGAATCCCCCGCCGCCGATGTGGAGCGCGTCCACCGCCGCCCCGGCCGGGCGAAAGGCGTCGATCGCATCGCCGATCAACCGGGTGTAGTCGAACGCGAGATAGGTCGGGTCGGCCAGGTCGACGTAGGAGTGGCTCAGCGTGTCGAGGAGCAGGAGGCGGCCGCTCGGCCGGCTCGGATCCGCCTCGACGCGGGCGCAGTGGTAGGCGGTCTCCACTTGGCAGCGGTCGCCGATCGCGACGGCGAGGGCCCCGAGCGCGAGCGCCACCGCGAGCGCTCCGAGGCCCGCGGCGCTCGGGCGGCCACGGCCGAGCACCGCGGCCAGCACGATCCCCGCGAGCACGAGCGCACCTCCCACCCCGAGCACGATCGGCGTCGTCGCGAGCTCGGCGACGAGGGCGAAGCCGGTGAGGAACGTGCCGACGAGCGCCCCGGCGGTCCCCAGGGCCGAGAGCCGCCCCACGACGGCGCCGGTCTCGCGCAGGCTCGCGAGCTGGAGCTTGACCGTCGTGGGCGTCACCGCGCTCAGGACCGCCGCCGGCGGGAAGAAAGCGAACAGGGCGACCACGAGGATCGAGCTGCCTCCTCCCCGCGCGACCATGAGCTCGCCGAGGGCCCGCACGAGCGGCAGGGTGGCGACGGCGAGCAGGCCGCCGACGATGAGCACGGGGCCGAGCGTGACGCGCGGGTCGACCCAGTCGGCGATCCGGCCCCCCGCCCAGGTACCAAAGGCGATTCCCGCAAGGACGACGCCGATGATCGCCGTGTAGGTCTCGAGGGTCACACCGACGTAGGGCGCGAGCATGCGCCCGGCGAGGATCTCGAGCACCAGCACTGCCCCCGAGGCGAAGAACACGAGCGCGCCGGCGAGGGCGTCGGGCAGCGCGGCGGGAGCCGGTGCCTGCGGGACGGCGGGAGTGTCGTTGGGAATGGAGGTCGTCACGGCGGAGCGGTGAGTGAGGTTAGGCGCCCGCATTCCTCTACAGTGCCGCTCCGTGACCGGTGAGCGACTCTGGGCCCCGTGGCGGCTCGACTACATCCGGGGGCCGAGCGCCGAGGAGTGCATCTTCTGCCGCGCCGCGTCGTCGGAGGGTGACGAGGAGCGGGCGAGCCACGTCCTGCACCGCGGCGAGCGCTGCTTCGCGTTGCTGAACGCCTACCCGTACACGAGCGGACACCTCATGGTCTCGCCCTACGACCACGTGCCCTCGATCGAGGACCTCGACGCGCCCGCCGTCGCCGAGCTGATGGCCCTCGGTCAGCGCTCGCTCGCCGCGCTGCGGCACAACTACGGGCCCGAGGGCTTCAACCTGGGCATCAACCAGGGCAAGGTCGCGGGTGCGGGCTTCGAGGACCACGTCCACCTGCACGTGGTCCCGCGCTGGGCGGGCGACACGAACTTCATGCCGGTCATCGGCGACGTGGGGGTGCTCCCCCAGAGCCTCGACGAGGCGTGGACCGAGCTGCGCGAGCGCTTCGCCGAGGTGTCGGCGTGAGCGAGGTCGAGCCGGGGATCTTCAAGGCCTACGACGTTCGCGGCGTCTACCCCGACGAGCTCGACGAGGAGATCGCTCGCCGCATCGGCCGGGCGTTCGCGAGCGTGCTCGCCGAGGCCGAGGATAAGCCCGTCGAGGAGCTGCGGGTCGGCCTCGGGCGTGACATGCGCCTCCAGGCCGAGGACATGGCGGCCGCCTACGCCGACGGCCTGCGTTCGGCGGGGGCGAGCGTGCTCGACGTCGGCGAGGTCGGCACCGAGGTTCTCTACTTCGCGGTCGGCGCGCGTGACCTCGACGGAGGGCTCGCCTGCACGGCCTCGCACAACCCATCCGACTACACCGGGGCGAAGCTCGTCCGCCGGGGGGCGCTGCCGCTGTCGGGCGACACGGGGATCGGCGAGCTGCAAGGGCTCGTGACCGCGGGCGAGCCGGCCGCCGACGCGGGCGATGATCGGCGTGGCAGCTACGAGACCGCCGACGTCGGCGACGAGTTCGGTCGCCTGGCGCTCTCGTTCATCGATCCCGATCGCATCCGCCCGATGAAGGTGGTGCTCGACGGCGGCAACGGCATGGCCGGCCCGATGGTCGGACCCCTGCTCGAGGGCCTCCCGCTCGAACGCGTCGAGACCTACTGGCGACCCGACGGAAACTTTCCCGACCACGAGCCAAATCCGCTGCTCGAGGAGAACCGCCGCTTCGTGATCGACCGGGTGCTCTCCGAGGGCGCGGAGCTCGGCATCGCCTGGGACGGCGACGCCGACCGCTGCTTCTTCATCGACGACAAAGGACGGTTCGTCGAAGGGGACTTCCTCACCGCCCTGCTCGCCGAGTCGATCCTGCGGATGGAGCCGGGCGCGACGATCCTCTACGACGTGCGCGCGAGCCGAGCCGTACGCGACGTCGTCGAGCGGTCGGGAGGCCAGGCGATGGTCAACCGCGTCGGTCACGCCTTCTTCAAGAGCCGCATGCGCGAGACGGGCGCGGCCTTCGGCGGCGAGGTGTCGGGGCACTACTACTTCCGCGACTTCTACTGTGCCGACTCGGGGGCGATTCCCGCCCTGCTCGTCCTCGAGCTCCTCTCGCGCGAGGAAAAGCCCATGAGCGAGCTCCTCGCGCCCCTGCACGAGCGCTATTTCGTGTCCGGGGAGATCAACTCCGAGGTCGAAGACGCCGACGCCAAGATGGAGGAGCTCGCCGAGCGCTACGGCGAGGCGGGCGCCGAGCTCGGCCACCTCGACGGCGTGTTGGTCGACTTCGAGGACTGGCACTTCACCGTCCGGCCATCGAACACCGAGCCGCTCCTGCGGCTCAACCTCGAGTCGCTCGTCTCCGAGGAGGACATGGAGGCGCGCCGCGACGAGGTGCTTGGGCTGATTCGGGGCTGAGCGGCTCGGGTTCCCGCCGGCTCGCTCGAGATCAGGCGAGTCGGAGTGGCTCCCCGCGCTCGGCGATGAGCTCCGCAAGCTCGAACTCGACCGGCTTGCCGAGCTCACGATCGAGCCGTGCACGCAGCGCCTGGTAACGCCGCGCCGCCTCGCTCTCGCGTTCCCGGCGCAGGCAGAGGGCGATCAGCCGGCGTTGGATCCCCGTGTCGAGGGGGTGCAGCTCCGCCGCGCGCTCGACCCGGACGGCAGCGGTATCGGGATCGCCGGCGTCGAGGGCGAGCTGTCCGGCGGCGAGCAGCGCGCGACTCGCCAGGTTACGCAGCCGCTCGCGCTCGAGGAACGCCCACTCGGCGGACGGCTCGTCGGCGAGGAAGTCGCCCTCGTAGAGGCGCAGGGCCTCCTCGAGCGACTCGGAGGCGGCCGAGGCCCCCTCCCCGCGCGCGAAGGCGCTGAGCCCGGCCTCGACGGCGGCCTCGAACTCGTCGGCGTCGACGCGGACCCGTGCCCGGTCGACCGCATAGCCGCCGTTGCGGGCGACGATGAAGGCGGAGGGATCGCCGCTCGAGCGGGTCGGCTCGATCCGCTGGCGCAGGACGTGGACCACGTAGCGAACGGTGGCCGGGGCCCCGCGCCCGGTGGCGGGCCACAGCGCCTCGGCGATCTCCTCGGCGGTCAGCGTCCGGTCGCGCTCGCAGACGAGCAGCTTGAGGAGCTGGCCGGCCCGGTGCTCGAGCCAGGCGCCTCCGATCGGCCCTTCGGCGCTCTCGACGCGCGTGCGCCCCAGGGTGCAGACCTTGAGCCGAGGCCGCCCGGTCCAGTGGGGCTCGGTACGCCTACGCCTGTCGGCGCGCTCACCTGGCCGCAGCGCCACGAGGACGTGGCCCTGCGGCTGCTCGAGCGGGGTAACCGTTACCCAGGCCGCAGCGCCGGCCGCGGCTGACGGCAGGTCGACGCGGATCTCGGGAAGCGGCGCGGCGGCCGCACGGGCGAGCAGGGTGAGGCAGTCGCGGGGCAGCGGACCCTCGGGATCGTGGCAGCGGAAGAGGTCACAGCAACGCGTCGGCGCGCCGTCCGGCCGCTCGAGCGCTCCCGCCAGCTGCTCGCGCGCCATAGGGTTGAGGGCGACGACCTCCCGCGCGCCATCGATCACCGCGATCCCGTGGGGAAGGCGATCGACGATCGCCCTGGCGAGGTCCCCGTCGAAGATCGCGTCCGACTCGCTCCCCGCCGTGGCCGGCGAAGGCGGTTCGAGCGGCGCGGCGGTGGACGATGGGGGGTTCAGCTGTCGGCTCACTCGTTCTGTGACGCGGGGCTCGGTCGATTGTTAGGGCGTCGCTCGGACGGGACCGGTCTGGCAGACTCATCGCGCGCATTGAGCACGGAGCGAGCTCCGGTCTCCGCCCGGATGACCTTCGCGTCGCCCGGCGAGATCCACGGCGCCCTCGGACGGGTGGTCCGACGCGGCGGGCGCACCTATCCGGGCGATCGAGACTCTCCCCGGTCGCGACCTGCGCAGGCTACTGCGTTGTAGCGACGAGGAGCCCCGATCTGTGCGCACCTTCGCGTGGCGAAGAGGCTCACCTGCAGGGCGTGTCGCTCGCGCCTGCGAGCTCCACGACGCCCGATCGCCGTCCTCGACGCGATCGAGGATGGTGCGCTGAGGATCGCACGCTCGAGCTACTTCGCGATGCTCGCGACCTGCGACAGCCTGCGTATCGAGTAGACGGAATCGATCATCTAGGGTCACACGGCCTCATGCGCTCCTCCGTCCTTGGCGCCCTCTTCGCCGGAGACCGCCTACCGCTCGAGGCCGCGAGCCCCCGATGAGCGCCGACCCGTTCGCGGAGGCGGCCGCGCAGGGCATCCACCGCATCGCCATCCCGACGCCGTTCGCCATCGGCCGGGTGAACGTCTACCTGATCGAGGACGCGCCCCTGACGCTGGTGGACACCGGACCGAACTCCGGGACCTCCCTCGACGCTCTGGAGCGGGCGCTGGCCGCGCACGGGCACGCCCTGGCCGATCTCGAGCTCGTCGTTCTGACCCACCAGCACGTCGACCACCTCGGTCTGGTCGACGTCATCCAGCGCCGCTCCGGGGCCGAGGTGGCGGCGAGCGAGGCCCTGCGGCCGTTCGTCGAGCGCTACGGCGAGGAGATCGATACCGACGAGGAGTTCGCGGTCGAGATCATGCGGCGCCACGGCGTGCCCTCCGACACGGTGCGCGCGCTTCAGTCGATAAGAGGTGCTTTTCGCGGCTGGGGCGCGCACACCGTCGTCGACCGCGTGCTCAGCGCCGGCGACCGCATCGACCTGGCCGACCGGACGCTCGACGTGGCGCTGCGCCCCGGCCACTCGCCCTCGGACACCGTCTTCCATGACGCCTCCCGGCGCCTGCTCATCGGCGGCGACCACCTGCTCAAGGACATCTCGTCGAACCCGCTCATCACGCGCCCGCCCGACGGGGGAGACAGGCCGCAGGCACTCGTGGCCTATCTCGAGTCCCTGCAGCGCACGCGCGCGATGGATCTCGCTCTCGTCCTTCCCGGCCATGGCGACCCGGTCCCCGACCATCGCACGCTGATCGACACCCGCCGCGCTCTGCACGAGCGGCGGGCGGAGAAGATCTACGGGCTCATCTCCGAGCGCGCCCGCACCGCCCACGAGCTCGCGGATGCCCTGTGGGGCGAGAGGGCCCTGACCCAGGCCTACCTCACGCTCTCCGAAGTGCTCGGTCACACCGACCTGCTCGTGAACGCGGGGCGCGTACGGGAGCGGGAGTCGGCGGGCGTGATGCGCTTCGTCGCCGCCGAGTAGCGCTGTGCCGGTTCGGGAATACCCCATGGATGGGGAGGGCTCCCAGCGATGGCGCGGGAAGCGACCGCCGCCGCTTCCTGCGCTCCTTTGTCGCCAGTCCCCGCAAGGTCGGTGCCGTCCTGCCGACCTCGCGGCGGACCGTACGCGACACCCTCGATCTCGCGCCGCTCGAGCAGGCACGGTTGGTGGTCGAGCTCGGCGCCGGTACCGGCGTCTACACTCGCGGGATCCTCGAGCGCATCGGCTCCGACGCCCGTCTGCTCGCCTTCGAGGTCGACTCCCAGCTGTCCTCCGCGCTCGCCTCGGAGCTCCGGGACCCTCGGCTGAGCGTCGTCAACGACTCCGCGGTGGACGTTGCCGGCCACCTCGACGGCCTGACGGTCGACGTGATCGTCTCGGCGGTCCCCTTCACCTCCCTCCCGGTCCCCGAACGCAAGCAGATCCTCCGGGCCGCGCGTGACGTGCTCGGGCGTGACGGCATCATGCTCGTGCTGCAATATTCTCCGCTGATCGAGCGCGAGCTCCGCCAGACCTTCACCAACGTCCGGCGACGCCTGTCGCCGCTCAACGTGCCGCCCGCCTTTCTGTTCGCCTGCCAGGGCGATCCTCGGCCGCACGCGGGGGAGCGATGACCTGGCGCGGTCTGCGGGAGGCACGGCGCTACGTCGTCGGTGTGGTCGTACTCGAGGCCCTCCTGCTGGCCGCCGGCTCTCGCGCCGCCGCGCAGGCGCTCCTCGCCGCCGCGGCGCCCGCCCTGCTCTGCTTCCGTGACCCCAAGCGTCGCCTCGACCCTGAGGAGGGCGCGGTCTACGCCGTGGCCGACGGCGTCGTGACCGGTGTCGACCCGGTGGTCGAGCCCTGGCTCGAGGGCGGCCGGGGTACGCGCGTGAGCACCTTCCTGGCGCTCTACGACGTTCACGTCACGCGCAGTCCGGTGGCCGGGCGGATAGCGCTCGAGGAGGAGCTGGCGGGTGGCTTTCGTCCGGCCTTCCAGCGTAACGCCGAGGAGAACCGCCGGCGTCGCCTCGCGATCGACGGCCCCCGAGGTCGGGTGGTCGTCACCCAGGTGGCGGGAATGGTCGCGCGGCGCGTCGCGCCCTGGGTGGGGCTCGGGCAGGAGCTCACCGCGGGACAGCGGCTCGCCATGATCCACTTCGGCTCGCGCGTCGACGTAGTCCTTCCGGCAGACAGCGCCGAGGTCTGCGTGTGCGTCGGCCAGCGGGTGCGAGCCGGCGCGAGCCCGCTCGCCCGCTATCGGGCGGTCGAGGACTCGCGCGCCCGCCCCGACCCGATCCTCCGCGCCCGTGGTGAGGAGGTCGCCGCGTGAAGGACTTCGTCAGCCCCGCCAGCATCGTGACGAGCGCGAACCTCGTGGCCGGCTTCCTCGCCCTCGTCCTCGCCGCACAGGGCGAGCTCATGTGGGCGGCCGCCCTGGTGGGTTTCGCGGCGGCGTGCGACAGCGTCGACGGGATCGTCGCCCGGCGCCAGCGGTGCGAGAGCGTGTTCGGCTCGCGGCTCGATTCGCTCGCCGACCTGCTCTCCTTCGGGGCGGCGCCCGCACTCATCCTCTACAGCGGGCCGCTCGACGGCATCGCGGTCGCAGGGATGGGCGTTTGCCTGGCCTTTGTGCTCTCGGGAGCTTGGCGGCTCGCCCGGTTCTCGCTGCTCGAGAACCGCGACCACTTCGTCGGCTTTCCGATCCCTCCGGCCGCGGTGATCGTCGTGGCGCTCGCCGTGACCGGAACGCCCGCCGCCCTCGTATGGCTCGCCACGGCGGTTCTGTCGGCGTTGATGGTCAGCACGCTGCCGGTCCCGACGTTCGGGGGCCTCGTGCGCGATCTCCAGCAACGGGGAAGCGCCGACCTCGAGATGGCCCCCGCACCCGACGTACCCGACCAGGAGCTGCGACCGAGCCCCTGAGGTCCCAGCTGCTCGGCTGGCGACGGCGGGTGCGACGAGCTCACGGTCTCGGGCGGCGGCCGCCGCCCCGCCGGGCTCGCTCGTAACTCCCTCCACCGCCGCGGGTAGTCAGTTCGATGACGACGGCGGAGACCGCGCTCGAGCGCGCCGAGGATCTGGCCGAGCGCGTGCTCCCCGAGCGCACGGCGAAGCGGCGGATGCTCGTGATCGTGAATCCGTATGCGACCACCGTCTCCGACCGGCTGCGCAACCTCGTCGTCTACGCCCTCGGCGCCCGCTACTCGGTCGAGGCCGTCGAGACCCGGGCACGATCCCACGCCACCGAGCTCTGCCGGGAGGCGGCCGCCGCCCGCTACGACGTGGTCGTCGCCTTTGGGGGCGACGGGACGATCAACGAGGCGGCCAACGGCCTGGCCGGCAGCGACGTTCCACTGACCTGCCTCCCCGGCGGCTCGACCAACGTCTTCTGCCGCACGCTCGGCATCCCCGCCGACGTGGTCGACGCCACCGAGCATCTGCTCGCGCTCGCCGATGATTTCCGGCCGCGGCGCGTCGACCTCGGCCGCGTCGACGACCGCTACTTCATGTTCGCCTCGGGCATCGGGCTCGACGCCAGCGTGGTCGAGCGCGTCGACAGCCGGCCGCACCTCAAGGCGAGCATGCGCGAGTGGTACTTCACCTACTCGGCGGTCTCGACCTTCCTGCGCCGGTACCTGGTGAGCGCCCCGCGCGTGCGCGTGGAGGCCGGTGGGCGCACGCTCGAGGGGGTGACGGTGATCGTCCAGAACGGCGATCCGTTCACGTTCTTCGGTCAGCGGCCGATCCGCGTCTGCGAGGGAGCAGGCCTCGACCTGGGCACGATCTCGCTCGCCGTCCTCAGGCGCGCGCGCCCGGTGGAGCTGCCGACCGTGCTGCCGCGGATGTTCTCGGGGCGGGCGGCCACCGTCCAGCGACACCGCCAGATCGAGGGCTTTGCCGGCGTGCGCGAGGCACGGGTGACGGCGGTGGGCGATGCGCCCTTCCCGCTCGAGGTCGACGGGGACTACCTCGGCGAGCGCGACGAGGTCGTGTACGGGGTGCGGCCGGGAGGGCTGCGGGTGGTGGCCTGACCTCCTCCCGCGCCCCCCGGCACGCGGTTCAGCCCGTCGGCGTAACTCGGTAGGCGTCGAACACCGAGTCGACGTTGCGTAGCCGCCCGACGCAGTTCTTCAGGGTCTGGGTGTCCCCCACCTCGACCACGAAGCGGTTCTTGACCATCGGGTACTCGGTCACGCAGCGGGCCTCGACGATGTTGACGCCCGCCTCCGAGAACGTGCGAGAGAGGTCCTCGAGCAGGCGATGGCGGTCGTAGCCGTCGACCTGCAGCTCGGCGCGGAAGGACGAGGCGCCCTCGCCGTCCCAGGCGACGCCGGCGAAGCGCTCGGGGGTGCGCGCCAGGGCGCGTGCGTTCGTGCACTCCTCGTGGTGGATGGTGATGCCCTTGCCGAGTGAGATGTAGCCGACGATCGGGTCGCCCGGCACGGGGCGACAGCACTTGGCGAGACGCACCATGACCTCATCGATTCCGGCGACCTTGATGCCCAAGCCGGACGAGGAGCTCGTCGGCTTGGCCGCGGCTCCACGCCGGGGCGCGATCAGCTCCCCCGCGCCGCGGGGCTCCTCGTCGGCGGCCTCGCCCTGCTTGAGGCGCTGCATGAGCTTGTTGACGACGACGGTGGCCGAGATCTTCGAGCCGCCGAGGGCGATGTAGAAGTCCTCGCCCTTCCTGAAGCCCATCTCGCGGATCACGTCGGCGAGCAGCGGCGAGCCGGCCATCTTCTGAGCGGGGAGGCCGGCGCGGCGGAGGTGCTCTTGAAGCGTCTCGCGGCCGGCGCGCTCCGAGTCCTCGCGGCGCTCGCGCTTGAACCACGCGCGAATCTTCGACTGGGCGCGGGTGGTCTTGGCGAGCGCGAGCCAGTCGCGGGAGGGTCCGCGCTCCTGCTTGGAGGTCAGGACCTCGACGATGTCGCCCGACTGCAGCTCGTAGTGCAGGGGGACGATCTTGCCGTTGACCTTGGCTCCGACGCAGCGGTGGCCGACGTCGGTGTGCACGGCGTAGGCGAAGTCGAGCGGCGTCGCGCCCGCGGCGAGCGACTTGACCTCGCCCTTGGGTGTGAACACGAACACCTCGTCCTCGAACAGGTCGGCCTTGAGGGTCGCGGCGAACTCCTGCGGATCCGACAGCTCGTCCTGCCAGTCCACGAGGCGCCGCAACCAGTCGACGCGCTCGTCGCGCTTGCGGGCGTCGACTCGCCCGTCGCCGTCGGTGGGGTCGTCCTTGTACATCCAGTGCGCTGCGACGCCGTACTCGGCCGTGGCGTGCATGTCGCGGGTGCGGATCTGGATCTCGAGCGGCCGCCCCTCGGGCCCGATCACCGTGGTGTGGAGGGCCTGGTAGCCGTTGAACTTCGGCATCGCCACCCAGTCCTTGAAGCGGCCGGGGAGCGGCTTCCAGAGCGAGTGGATCACGCCGATCGCGCCGTAGCAGTCCTTGACCGAGCCCACGAGGACCCTCATCGCGGTCAGGTCGTAGATCTCGTTGAATTCGCGGCCCTTGCGGGTCATCTTCACGTAGATCGAGTAGAAGTGCTTGGCCCGGCCGGATATATCGGCGTCGATGTCGACGTCCTCGAGCTCCTGCTCGAGGTAATGGCCGGCGCGCTCCACGTAACCCTCGCGCTCGATCCGCTGCTGGCTGACGAGCGCCTTGATGTCCTTGTACTTGCGCGGGTGGAGCGTCTGGAAGGCGAGGTCCTCGAGCTCCCACTTGATGGCGTGGATGCCGAGGCGGTGGGCGAGCGGCGCGAATATGTCGAGGGTCTCCTTCGACTTCTCCTTCTGCTTGTCCTTCGGGAGCGCGCCGATCGTGCGCATGTTGTGGAGGCGGTCGGCGAGCTTGACGAGCATGACCCGCAGGTCCGCCGCCATCGCGAGCATCATCTTGCGGTAGTTCTCGGCCTGGCGGTCGTCGTTGGACTGGAACGTGATCCCGGCGAGCTTGGTCACCCCGTCGACGAGCTCGGCGACCTCGTCGCCGAAGTCCGAGCGAACCTCGTCGAGCGACGCGCTCGTGTCCTCGACGGTGTCATGGAGGAGCGCCGCGACCAGGGTTGCCGTGTCCGAGCGCATGCCCGCGCAGATCTTGGCCACCCCGACGGGATGGGTGATGAAGTGCTCGCCCGAGCGGCGGCGCTGATCGGCGTGGTGATCGCAGGCGAAGGCGAAGGCGCGCGCGACAGCGTCGCGGTCGATCGACCGCGGGGCCTCGTCGGCGTGCTCGAAGATGACCGCGAACAGGTCGTCGAGCAAGCCGCGCTCGCGCTCGTCGAGCTCGTGGATGGTGGCCGACGGGACCGTCGAGGCGGTCTGGCGAGCGCCCGTGGCGGAGTCGAAGCCGTTGCCCGCGTCGGCCTCGTCGACCGGCGCGTTGGTCACCTCCAGCTCGTCTGCAGCCATGTCGCCCCTCGACGGCGCCTCGGTGTCGCCGCCTCCGTTCTCCTCGCCGCCGCGTGACCGCCGCGGGACGCTCGTTTGCGGGGTCTTGGCCATGAACTCGAGTGTACCCCCGTCGGCGACTTCGCCCGGCGGGCGCCGGTGAGCTCTGGCCCGCCGTCGGCGGGGTGCGGGCAGCCCTTCAGGCGGCGACCTCCGCAGCGGCGAGCCGGCGGTCGGTCGCAAACGTTGCGGCCGGCGCTCCCGCGCTCGCGACGGAGGGATCCAGACGAGGGCGCAGCGCTCCGTCCCGCAGGTAGGCGTGGGCCTCGTGGAGGCGAGCCAGCGAGGCGCGGTAGGTCGGCGAGCGCTCGAGCTCGACTCGCGGCGCGAGTGCGTTCAGCCGGCACCCCGGCTCACTCCCGGCTCGGCACGTGTAGTCGGCGAGCTCGAGCTCACCGAGGACGCGTAGCAGGCGCGCGCACAGCTCGGGGTCGCGCGAATACGGCCCGTCCCCCCACAGCGCACGCGCCAGGGCCTCGTCCGACAGCTCTCCGCCGCCGGCGCGAAGCGCTCGGTAGAGCTCGGTGAGCGCCGGACGCAGCTCGAGTCGAGCGCCCGCCGACCGCCGGACGAAGTCGACCTCCGACCGGCCCCAGCAGACGTGCGCGCGAGCAGTGGTCTCCGCGCCGGGCGGGCCCGGCACGGCGTCGAGGAGGCGCTCGCCGCGGGCGTTCTCGGGCGGGTCGAGGGCGATCAGGTGCGGGTAGGGTCGCGCCAGTCCCGGGTCGCGCTCGAGCGCTCCCCACGACACGAGCGCGAGCCGCGTCCACCTGCCGCCGCCTCCGCGCAGCGTTCGTCCGAGCGCCCCGACCAGCCCTTCGACCGCGCGTCGCCGACGAGGGACATCGGCACAGACGACGAGTACGTCCTCGCCCGAGGAGAGGAGATCGCCGACGGTGCCGGCGAAGCCATCCCCACGGCGATCGCTCACCGTCCGGTCGCCGGTGCGCTCGTCCGGCGCAGCCGACAGCCGCGTGGAGAGCTCTCGCTCGAGGGCATCCCAGAACGGCAGCTCGGCTCCCAGGACGGCGCATTCCGCCTCCTCGGTCTCGTTCAACGCCCGCAGCACGAGCCGCGGCTCGACCGCGCCGTTCCACTCGTTGAGCTCGAGCCGCGCGGCGACGTCCTGGCGGCGATCGGCGCGCCCGCGCAGGGACCCCGGCGTGGTCCGGAAGGCGACGACCCGCGCCCGGACTCCGCCGCTTGAGAGCGTGAGCGCCGCGTGCTCGCCGTCGGCGCCGAGCGCGCGCACGTCTCCCACCTGCGCGCCGGGCACGAGCAACGTCGGGCGCGGATTGCCCTGCCCGAACGGCGCGAGGAGCTCGAGCTCCTCGGCGAGCGGCAGCCCGACCGCCGTCACGGGCACCACCGCGTCGACGCGCTCGATCGGAACGAGATCGTCGGGCGAGAGGACGGCGCGAGCGTGATCGAGGAAGGCGGTTCGGAAGGCATCTAAGCTGGCGGCCTCGATCTCGAGCCCCGCCGCCGCGGGATGACCACCGAAGCGCCCGAGGTGGTGGGCGCAGGCGAGGAGGCCGGCGTGGAGGTCATAGGCGGGAATACTGCGACCCGAGCCGCGCCCGGAATCGCCGTCGAGCGCGATCAGGATGCACGGCCGCCCGTGGCGCTCGACCATTCGCGAGGCCACGATGCCGATCACGCCGGGGTGCCAGCCCTCTCCGGCGAGCACGAGCGCCGGTCCGTCGGGCGCCTCGCCCCGAGCGGCTTCCGCGGCGAGCAGGATGCGCTGCTCGGCAGCGCGGCGCTCGCGGTTCAGCAGGTCGAGCTCGGCCGCGACCTCGTCGGCCTGCGCCCGGTCGTCGCCGAGCAGGAGCTCGAGCGCGCTGTCGGCGCGCCCGAGCCGGCCGGCGGCGTTGAGGCGCGGGGCGAGCCTGAAACCGAGGGCGTGGGCATCGATGCGCGCGGGGTCGACGCTCGCCACCGCCATCAGCGCCCGCAGACCGGGCTTCGCGGTGCGCGCGAGAGCGCGAAGGCCGTCGCGCACGAGGCGGCGGTTCTCTCCCCGCAGGGGGACGAGGTCGGCCACGGTGGCCAGGGCCACCAGATCGAGGTCCTCGTCGGCGCCCGCGGGGTCCTGGCCCGCCGTGGCCTCGAGGGCGTGGGCGAGCTTGAGCGCGACGCCGGCGGCACACAGGTCCCCGAACGGGTAGCCGCTCACCGTCGGATGGACGATCGGGCAGCTCGGGAGCCGCTCGGGCGGGCGATGATGGTCGACGACCACCGCATCGAGGCCGAGCGTGTGTGCCGCGTCGATCTCGGGCGCCGACGTAATCCCGCAGTCGACGGCGATCAGCAGCCCTGCGCCGCCACGCGCCAGGTCCTGGACCGTCGCCGTCGAGAGCCCGTACCCGCCGTCGAAGCGGCTCGGCAGGTGCCAGCCGGGATCGGCCCCGAGCCGGCGCAGCGACCGCACCAGGATCGCCGTCGAGGAGACCCCGTCGACGTCGTAGTCGCCGTGCACGACGATCCGTGACCCCCGCGCGACGTGCTCGAGGATGAGTGCGCACGCGTCGCCCATGCCCGCGAAGGCGAACGGATCGTGGCGGTCGTCGGCGCGCAGGAAGCGCTCGGCCGCCGCCGCGGTCTCGTGTCCGCGGCGCACGAGGATCGCCGCCACCGTCCGCGAGACCCCGAGCGCGCGCTCGATCTCGGCCGCGGCGGCGCCGCAGTAGGGCGAGCAATCCCAACGTATCGAAGAGGAGGCCATCCAGTACATCCTGGGTGGAGAAGCGGACGGAACGCCGACTCTCGCCCCGGCTCGAGTCGAGCGGAGAGTCGATCCCGTCGACGGAGAGCTACGCCGAAGGGTCGGTCCGGGCGCCGTATGCGTAGGCCGCCGCGAGCCCGAGCACGGAGCCGGGGATGGCGATCAGAGCCTGAACGACGTTCGTCTCCGACTCGCCGGGCACCGCGAAGCCCGACACCGCGAGCCCGAAGACGGCCGCGCCGACGATCGCGGCGACGAACGCACCGACGATCCCGCCCCAGAAGCGGTCGGGCACGAAGACGGTGAAGTGCCAGACGGCGATCGCCATCATCACCCACACGAGCATGCTCATCGGCGACCGTGCCTCTTGCGGGAGCGGCGGTTACGGGGGCGAGGGGCGGGATGTTCTCCTCCCCCCTCACCGGCGCCCGGAACGGGGGGCGGCGAGCCGGCGCGCGCGCCGCTACCCGCCGGCTCGGGCGCGGGTGCGGACGTGCGGGCGCCGTTTCCGCCGTCGCCGGTGTCGTCGACGCGCTCGGACCCCGGAGCCTCGGGCGCCGTGGGTCGCTCGGGAGCCGCGACCCCTCCATCTCCTGCCGACGACCGCGGGGTGGCGGCGTCGGCACCCCGGCCCACACGCGGCGGACGACCAGCCGCAGGCGCCGCCGCTCCAACCCCGCCCTCACCACCGACCGCGCCGGTCGCATACGCCGGCACCACGCCACCGTGCTCCTCCAGGAGCAGCTCGCGCCGCCGCCGGTAGATGCGCTCACGCTCCTTCCACGCCGTCAGCACCGGCCCAGCGATGAACACCGAGGAGTAGGTGCCCGAGGCCACGCCCACGAGCAGAGCGAAGCCGAAGTCCTGGAGCGTCTCGCCGCCGAAGAGCATAAGCGCGGCGATCGGGAACAGCGTGGAGAGGCTCGTCACGAGCGACCGGGTCAGGACCTCCGACATCGAGCGGTTGACGATCTGCGAGAAGGTCGCCCGCGGCATGCGTGGTGCGTTCTCGCGGATGCGGTCGAAGACGATGATCGTGTCGTAGATGGAGAAGCCGAGGATGGTGAGCAGCGCCGCCACCGTCGAGGTCGTGACCTCGCGCTCGGTCAGTGCGTAGACGCCCCCGGTGATCAGCAGGTCGTGGAAGAGCGCGATCAGGACCGGCACCGCGAACTTGAACTCGAACCGTAGGCCCATGTAGATCGAGATCAGCAGCAGCGAGGCGATGACGGCGATCAGCGCGGTCTGGGCGATCTGGGCGCCGAAGGTCGGCCCGATCGAGCTGGTCGTGAACTCCGAGCGGTCGACGCCAAAGGCACGGTCGAGGGCGGCGCGCACCTGCTCCTCCTGACCGGGCCGAAGCTCGGAGGTCGAGAGCTGGAAGACGTTCGGCCCGAGCTCGGGATCCTCGACCGCCTGTATCTCGGCGTCGCGGACCTGGGGCGGCAGCGCCTGGCGAACCTCGTTGACCGACGCCGCGCGCTCGATCGGGGTCTGGATGCGGGTCCCACCCTCGAAGTCGATCCCGAAGTTGATCCCGAGTCCCGCGATGGCGATCGCTCCGACCGCCAGGATCATCCCCGACATCGAGAAGAACCACTTCGACGCCCCCATGAAGTCGAAGCTCCAGCGGACGCCTTCGCCGCCGGCTCCGAGGGCCAGCCGCGAGCGCAGCAGGCGCGTGCGCCCGAGCGAGCCGAGGATCGCCGAGGTGGCCAGCACGGCGGTGAACAGCGAGACGAGCGTGCCGACGCCGAGGGTCAGCGCGAAGCCCTTGACGCCGCCGGTGGCGACCATGAACAGGATGAACGCCACCCCAATCGTGACGACGTTCGCGTCGGCGATCGTGCGCAGGGCCTTGCCGTAGCCCGCCGCGAGGGCGCGCGGGACCGACGCCCCCGCCCGCGCCTCCTCCTTGACACGCTCGAAGATGACGATGTTGGCGTCGGCGGCGACGCCGAGGGTGAGGATGAGGCCGGCGATCCCGGGCAGGGTGAGCGTGACCGGGATCAGCTCGACGAGCGCGTACAGGAGCACCGCGTAGGTGACGAACGCGACGCCGGCGACCACCCCGAGGACGCGGTAGAAGGCGATCAGGAACAGAAGCACGAGCAACAGCCCGGCACCCGCCGCGATCAGGCCCTGGTCGAGAGCCTGCTGGCCCAGCGTCGCCGAGATCTGGGTGTTCGAGATCAGCGCGAGCTCGATCGGAAGCGCGCCGATGCGCAGGTTGTTCGAGAGGTCCTGGCTGGCCTCGATGTTGCCGATCCCGGTGATCTGGGCGCCCGTCTGCCCGTCGATCCCCTCGGGGTTCTCGCGGAAGTTGATGGTCGCCAGCGAGACGATCTGGTTGTCGAGCGTGATCGCAAAGCGCTGGAAGGACGCGTCGGGCGGGGTGCCCGGTGGGAGCAGGGCCTCCGAGCCGCGTTGGGCGATCCGCCGGGTGACCTGCTCGAAGGCGCGCCGCCCGCTGTCGGTGAACTCCATCGTCACTACGGGCTCGTTGGTCTGGGGGTCGAAGTTCTGCTCGGGGTTGCGGACCTCGCCGCCCGAGAGCTCCGAGTCGTCCTCGAGGACCCAGTACTGGTTGACCTCGGTGGTCTCGGGCACCTTCTCGGGCCGCTCGGCCTGCACGACGGCGATCCCGCGCGGGACGCGCACCACGATGCTCCCCTCGGGCGGGCCCGCGGTGCCGAGCGCGCCAAGCTCGGCCTTGCAGGCACTCTCCGGCGGCGGCGTGCGCCGGCCGCGGTTTCCCTCGGGTGCACGGTCGATGAGCTCGCTGAGGAGCTCCTGGCAGCTCTGCGCCGGGCCGGCGATGGGCGGGCGGGTCGGGCCGTCGGCAGGTCCGAAGAGGTAGTACTTCTCGGCCGCGGTGTCGTTGCGACGGTCGTAGGCCTCGAGGATCCGGACGCGGTCGCCGGCCAGGCGCCGCTCGACGCCCGGAGAGGCGCCCCCCGCCGGGAGGTCGGTCTCCTCGGCCAGCGGCCGGGCCTTCGTCGCCAGCTGGACCGCCTCGTAGAGGCTCGGCTCGGGACGCTCCTGGGCCTCCGTCGACTGGGTCTGGACGGCCTCGAGCAGCCGAACCGTGCCCTTCTCGCCGTCGCTGACGATCAGGTTCGGCTCCCAGTCGTAGAACTGCAGCTGCGCCGTGGTGCCGACCTGGTCGATCGCCCGCTCGGCGTTCTCGACGTCGGGCAGGGCGACGGTGATCTGGTTGGCGCCCGAGCGCTGGATCTCGGGCTCGGCGACGCCGAGGGCGTCGGTGCGGCGACGGATCGTCGAGATCGCGTCCTCGACCGCCTGGGGGGTGACCTCGGGCACCTTCGGCGTCGGCCGGGCTTCGTAGACCAGCTCGACTCCGCCGCGCAGGTCGAGTCCGAGCCGGGTCGGCTTGGTGGCGATCACGGCCACGGCGCCGCCCAGCAGCACCAGCACGAGGCCGATGATCGCGAGGTTGCGGCGGCGGTTGCTCATCTCTGATCGGGCCGGAGCGGGCTCACGGCGGGTCGCCTACTTGGGGGTAAGGACTAGCAGCAGCCCGCCGTCCTCGTCGTAGGCCGGGAAGATGTCAGCCTTGGCGGGCTCCGGCCGGTCGCCCTCGGCGTGCACGGTCACCGGCTTGTCGAGCACGCGGACGCCCCACTCGAGCGCCGTGCCGATGTGGTCGGAGCCGTTCTCGAACTCGAGGCCCAGGACGTCGCGGACCCCGCGGCCGATCACGTCGGAGTCGCCGAGCCCGGTGAGCTCGCGCGTCCCCCGGCCGGCGCCGATCACGCGCGCGTTCTGGTCGCATACGAAGAAGGCGGCGTTGGGCGCCGGATAGTAGTCGTCGAGCAGCTCGAACAGGAAGCCGAAGCCGCACTTCGGGCAGCTCTTGGGGCGTGAGCCGAAGCCCGCGGTGCGCTCGCTCGAGCTGAGCCGGTTGCCGCAGTTGGGACAGATGAAGTTGGCCATGGGTCGTGAAGATGATTATGGTCGAGGTGCTCGAACAAGGTTAGTCGCCGCCGGAGCGTCGCCGCCGCGCTCGATGGCGTAGAACTCCGGCCCCGACGCCGGTCCCAAACTCGAGAGGAGCACCCCGTGGACGTCATAGACCGCCTCGACGCCGTGCGTGAGCGCTGGAACGTGCTGCGCCATCCGTTCTACCTGCGTTGGAGCGCCGGCACGCTCGAGCGCTCGGAGCTCGCCTTCTACGCGGGCGAGTACCGCCACGCCGTCGTCGCGCTCGCCGAGGCGACCGCCGCAGCGGCGGATGCGGCGGAGCCCGAGCTGAGCGCGGACCTGTCGCGCCACGCCGACGAGGAGGCCGGGCACGTCTCTCTGTGGGACGACTTCGTCGCCGCGCTCGGCGCGGAGACCGACCGCACCGCCCGCCCCGAGACCGCGGATTGCGCCGCCGCGTGGACCGCCGGCGACGACCTGCTCGAGCGCCTCGCGGTCCTGTACGCGGTCGAGGCCGGCCAGCCGGCGATCTCGCGGACCAAGCTCGACGGGCTCTGCGCGCACTACGGGATGGGCGGGGACGAGCGGGCGACCGCCTACTTCGCGGTGCACTCCGAGCGCGATCACGAGCACGCGGCTCAGTCGCGGCGGCTGCTCCGGGACCGGGCGGGTGAAGATGACGCCGATCGCCTCGCCGAGCGGGCCGAGGATGCGCTTCGCGGGAACTGGCGGCTGCTCGACGGGGTGGACGCTCGCTCGGGCTGAGCCCCGGCCCGGCGCCTCAGAACAGGCTCGCCGCCTCGCGCGGGCGCTCGAGCCCGAGATGGGCAAAAGCGGCGCGGGTGGCCTGGCGCCCGCGCGGAGTGCGTTGGAGGAAGCCCTGCTGCAGTAGGTAGGGCTCGTACACGTCCTCGATCGTGTCGGCCTCCTCGGCCACGGCGACCGCGAGCGTCGAGAGCCCCACGGGTGAGCCCGCGAACTTCTCGCACAGCGCGCGCAGGATCTCGCGGTCGAGGCGGTCGAGGCCGGCCTCGTCGACCTCGAGCAGGTCGAGGGCGGCACCGGCCAGCGGGGCGTCGATCCTCCCCTCGCCGCGGACCTCGGCGAAGTCGCGAACCCGCCGCAGCAGGCGGTTGGCCACGCGCGGGGTTCCGCGCGCGCGTGACGCCATGGCGCGGGCGCCCTCGTCGTCGATCTCGATCTCGAGGATGCGCGCCGAGCGGCGGACGATCGTCGCGAGATCGTCGGGCTCGTACAGGTCGAGCCGATGGCTCACGCCGAAGCGGTCGCGCAACGGCGTGGTGATCAAACCCGCGCGCGTCGTCGCGCCGATGAGCGTGAAGGGCGGCAGGTCGAGGGTCACCACCCGGGCGCCAGCCCCCTGCCCCACGGTGATCGGCAGCCGGCGGTCCTCCATCGCCGGGTAGAAGGTCTCCTCGACCGCCCGCGGTAGGCGGTGGAGCTCGTCGACGAAGAACACCGAGCGCGGCTCGAGCGCGGTCAGGAAGGCGGCGACGTCCGCCTTGCGCTCGAGCGCCGGGCCGGCGGTCTCGACGAACGGCGCCTCGAGCTCGTGGGCGACGATCTGCGCGAGCGATGTCTTTCCCAGTCCCGGCGGGCCGGCGAGCAGGACGTGGTCGAGGGCCTCGCCACGGGCGCGGGCGGCCTCGATGAAGATCGCGAGCTGATCGCGAACGGCGTGCTGGCCGACGAAGTCGGCAAGCCGACGCGGCCGCAGCGATCGGTCGAGCTCCTCGTCGGCGGGCTGGGCCGGGGCGGCCTGGAGGCGCTCTACGCCCGGGGTGCGGATGCCGCTCGCCGAGGCGGTCACCGAGCCGCCCTCAGGGCACCGGCGATCAGGTCCTCGGGCGTCTCACCGCGAGTGCGCTCGAGCAGCTCGTCGGCCTCGCCGACCGTGAACCCGAGCCCGACGAGGCCCTGGCGAGCGAGCGAGCGCGGCTCGTCGGCGTCGTCGGTCCCCGTCCCGGTTGCAGACGCCGCACCGGGCCCCGGCGCCTCCGCCCCCTCGACCTTCTCGCGCAGCTCGACGATGATCCGCTCCGCGGTCCGCTTGCCGATCCCCGGCACGGCCTGGAAACGCGCCGCGTCGCCGGCCGCGATCGCGCGCAGCAGCTCGCGCGGCGGGCCGCCCGAGAGGACGGCGAGCGCGACCTTAGGGCCGACGCCCTGCACGCCCACGAGCAGGAGGAACAGCGCGCGCTCCTGCTCGGAGGCGAAGCCGTACAGCTGCATGCCGTCGTCGCGGACCACGAGGTGGGTGTGGAGCAGGATCTCCTCCCCGGCGGCGGGGACGTGGCGCAGGGTCTCGGCCGAGACCGCGAGCGCGTAGCCCACTCCCCCACACTCGACGACCACCCCGTCGGGCCGCCGCGCCGCGACCGCCCCGCGCACCGAGGCGATCACGCGATCGCCTCCCGCAGCTCGTGCCCGTTGGCGTGACAGATGGCGACGGCGAGCGCGTCGGCGGCGTGATCGGGGCGCGGGAGCTCGGCTAGCGAGAGCATGGTCGCGACCATCCGCTGCACCTGGTCCTTGGCCGCCCCGCCCGAGCCGCAGACCGCCTGCTTGACCGCCTGCGGGGTGTAGGCCGAGCACGGCACTCCGTGGAGCCCGGCCGCGAGCAGCACCGCGCCCCGCGCCTGACCGACCGCGAACGCGGTGCGGGCGTTCTGGCCGAAGAAGAGATCCTCGACGGCGAGCGCGCGCGGACGATGGGTCACGATCAGGTCCCGCACGCGAGCGTGGATCCGCGCGAGGCGCTGCTCGAGGCGGGCCTCCTTGCCGGTCGCGATCACCCCGCCGTCGAGCGCAGCCAGACGCTGCCCGCGGGCGAGCACGACGCCGTAGCCGGTGTGGGCGACACCGGGGTCGATCCCGAGGATGACCATCATCGGGGTGATTCTGCGTGCGGGGGCGGACGCCTCCCTGCCGACGCCGGTCCTCGGTGGAGGCAGGTCGTCGTCGGTAAGGTCTGGCGGAGTCGATGAGCAAGGCCGCCACCTCCGTCAAGGCGAAGAAGCGCTGCTGCAGGGACCGGCCCCGGTGCAAGCGCTGTCCCGTGGTGCTCAAGCGCCTGGCCAGGAAGGGGCTCGCCGAACGGGTCGAGGGGCGCCGCTACGAGCTGTCTGCGCGGCTGAAGAAGAAGCACGTCAAGGCGGCTCGGTCGCGCTAGGCCGTTGCGGGCTAAGTGGTCGCCGCCAAAAACCGGCCGTCATTGAGGCGGGGACCACTACAGTCCAGCCGAGCGTGACCGGCGAGGACACGAGCAGCTGAGAGTCACCTCATCCCGGAGCGGGTCCACCCGCCGCGCCCGGCCCGGCGAGACCGCGATCATCGCGCTCTTCTCGGCCACGCTCTTCCTGAGCGCGGCGCTCATGTTCAGCGTCCAGCCGATGTTCGCTCGATTCGTGCTGCCCCTCTTCGGCGGTACCCCGGCCGTCTGGAACACCTCGATGGTCTTCTTCCAGACCGCGCTGCTCGCCGGCTACCTGTATGCGCACGAGACGACGCGGCGCCTCGGGGCGCGGCGCCAAGCCGCTCTCCATCTCGGGGTGGTGCTGCTCCCGCTGCTCGTGCTGCCACTCGCGGTGCCCGACGGCTGGGCGCCCAGGGGCGGAGAGAGCCCGGTAGGGCTCCTCCTCGGCCTGCTGCTGGTGGCCGTCGGCCTCCCGTTCTTCGTGGTCTCGACGACCGCGCCTCTGCTCCAGCGCTGGCTCGCCGGGACCGACCACCCCGCCGCGCGGGATCCCTACTTCCTCTACCGCGCGAGCAACCTCGGCAGCGTGCTCGGCCTGCTGGCCTATCCCCTCGCAGTCGAGCCGGCGCTGGCGCTCGCCGACCAGGGTGTCGTGTGGGCGGTGGGCTACGCGCTGCTCGCCGCGCTCGTGGCGGTGTGCGCGGCGGTGGTGTGGCAGTCCGGGCGCCCGCGGGCCGCGCCGGAGCCGGCGGCGCCGACGGCGCCCGACCCGGCCGCGCCGATGGGTGTAGAGCGCCCGGTCACCGCCAGGCGCCGCCTGCGCTGGATCGGCCTCGCCTTTGTGCCTTCGAGCCTGATGCTCGGGGTGACGAGCTACATGACCGTCGACCTCGCCCCCGTGCCGCTCCTGTGGTCTGTGCCGCTGTCGCTCTACCTCGTCTCGTTCATCGTCGCCTTTGCCCCCGGGGCCCGCAACGAGCGGCGCCACCGCCGACTCGTCCCGATCCTGCCCGTGGCGGCTCTGCTCCTGTCCCTGCTCATCCTGCTCGAGGCGCGCGAGCCTCTGTGGGTTATCGTCCCCGTCCACCTGACGGGCTTCCTGGTGGCCGCGCTCGTCTGCCACGGCGAGCTCGCCCGCGACCGCCCGGCCGCCCGGTCGCTGACCGAGTTCTACATCTGGATCGCTGCCGGCGGGGTGCTCGGCGGGGTCTTCAACGCACTGGTCGCGCCCGTGCTCTTCGACTCGCTCACCGAGTATCCCTTGGTCATCGCGCTCGCCTGCCTTTGCCTGCCGCGCAGGCCGGGGCGCTTCCCGGCCGGTCCGCAGACCCGGTGGCTCGACTTCGCGGGGCCGGCGCTGCTCGGGGCCGCGGTCGCGACGACCCTCGCCCTATCGAGCCGGGCCGGACCCGAGCTCGAGCTCGCCGGTCGGGGGTTCGCCCTGAGCGTGGCCGCGGGCGTCGCGCTCAACTTCGCGCGTCGGCCGCTGCGCTTCGCGCTGTCGGTCGGGGCGATCCTGCTCGCCGGCGCCCTGCTGGCCCCGGGCGACCGGGTCCTCTACCAGGAGCGCAGCTTCTTTGGGGTCAACCGGGTCGAAGCCGAGCCGGGGGGATTCCACCGCCTCGTCAACGGGACGACCACCCACGGCGGCCAGTACCGCTCCCCCGGCCGGGCGCTCCAGCCGACGACCTACTACCACCCAAGCGGGCCGATCGGGCAGTTCCTGACCACCGTGCCGCGCACGGGCAGGACCGACCGGGTGGCGGTGCTCGGCCTGGGCGGCGGCGGCATGGCCTGTCACGCCCGCCCGGGCGAGCGATGGACCTTCTACGAAATCGACCCGACCGTCGAGCGCATGGCGCGCGACCCGCGCCTGTTCACGTACATGCGCGACTGCCCGGGGCGCCGCGACGTCGTCCTCGGCGACGCGCGCCTGTCCCTGGCCGGCGCCCCGGAGCGCACATACGGACTCATCGTCGGCGACGTCTTCAGCTCCGACGCGATCCCGGTTCACCTGCTCACCCGCGAGGCGATTCGCCTCTACCGCTCCAAGCTGACCGCCGACGGCGTGCTCGCCCTGCACATCTCGAACCGCTACCTCGACCTCGGGCCGGCGGTCGCCGAGCTCGCCCGCGATGGTGGGTTGGCCTGCCTTTCCCAGGACGAGCCGGAGGCGGCGGCAAGGCGGGAGCCGGGCAAGGCCGCCGCGCACTGGGTGCTGATGACTCAGAGGCCCGGTCGACTCGCGCCGGTGGCCTCCGATCCCCGCTGGCGGCCCTGCCGTCGCAAGCCCGACGCCGCGGTGTGGACCGACGACTTCTCGAACATCGTCCAGGCGTTCGACCTGCGAATCCTTCCGGCGGGCGGCGGCGAGAAGGTCGAGCGAGCGAGCTCGGGTCGGTAGGGTCCGCTTCCAGCCCATGCGCGCGATCGCTCTCAGAGAGTTCGGCGGCAACGACCGCCTCGAGCTGACCGAGGTCGACGACCCCAAGGTCGGGCCGGACTTCGTGCTCATCCGCGTGCGCGGGGCCGGCCTGAACCCGGTGGACTGGAAGCTGCGCGAGGGATCGCTCGAGGGCCGGTTCCCACACGTCTTCCCGGTCGTGCTCGGCTGGGACGCCGCCGGCGTGGTCGAGCAGGTCGGCCCCGCGGTGACCAAGGTGGCCCCCGGCGACGAGGTCTTCGCCTACTGCCGCAAGCACTTCGTGGGCGAGGGGACCTACGCCGAGTACGTGAGCGTGCCCGAGGACTTCGTGTCCCGCAAGCCCGAGGCGATCGACTTCGTCCATGCGAGCGCCGTGCCGCTCGCCGGGCTGACCGCCTTCCAGGCGATCGTCGAGGCGACCGCGGTGCGGGTTGGCGAGACCGTGCTCGTGCACGGAGCCGCGGGAGGCGTCGGGACCTTCGCGGTCCAGATCGCCCGCGCGCGGGGAGCGCAGGTGATCGGCACGGCGACGTCGGCCAAGCACGAGCTCCTGAAGGATCTCGGCACGACCGAGGAGGTCGACTACAGCGAGGTCGACTTCGTCGAGGCCGTGCGCGAGTCGCGCCCGGGCGGGGTCGATGTCGTCTTCGACCTGTTCGGCGGCGAGACGCTGTGGCGAAGCGTCGACGTCGTCGCGGACGGCGGGCGGATCGTCTCGCTCGCCGACCCGCTGACCGACGACCACTACCGCCAGCGCGGGATCCGGCCCGCGTACGTGTTCGTTCGGCCGAGCGGGAGCCAGCTCGCCGAGCTGGCGCGGTTGATCGACGGGGGTGAGATGCGAGTGGAGCTCGAGGCGAGCTATCGGCTGGAGGACGCCGCGCAGGCGCTCGAGCGGCTCGAAGGCGGGCGGGTGCGGGGGAAGCTGGCACTCGAGGTCAGCTCGGGCGAGCGTCAGGCGGGCTAGGATGCCGTCCATGATCAATCGGCTCGACTTCATCGGCGTCCCCTCGCAGGACGCCGAGCGCTCACGCAGCTTCTACATCGACACGCTCGGGCTGCGGTCCGATGAGCACGCGCGCTTCGAGGCCTGGCTCGGGGAGACCTGCTTCGGCATCTGGGAGCCGGCGCGGCTTCGGCATGGACTTCGCGCCGCAGAAGAACGCCCACCCCGCCCTGCACGTCGACGACGTGGCGGCGGCGCGTGCCGAGCTCGAGGCCAAAGGGGTCGAGTTCTTCGGCGAGACGATGGACACGGGCGTCTGTCACATGGCGTTCTTCACCGATCCGGACGGCAACGACCTCATGCTGCACCACCGCTACGCCCCGTACGACTGAGCGCCGGCTCCAAGATCTCGCGGAGGTACCTCTCGCGACCCGACGTCCCCCCGGCTCCCGACGGCGTGCGGCTGTGGCGGCGCTAGCCCTCCTCTGACGGCGGTCGCCGCCGCTGCGCCTTGCGCGTGCCCGTCCGCCGCTTGGCCTCGAGCCGCCGCTCCCGCTCACCGCGGCTCGGCAGCGTCGGGCGGCGCGGCGGGACGACGTAGAGCGCGCCGGCCAGACGCTCGCGCAGACGCTCGAGTGCGAGCTCGCGGTTGCGAGCCTGGCTGCGCTCGTCCTGAGCGACCGCGCGCGGGCGCGGGCCGAGGCGCTCGACGATCCGCGCCTTGTGCTCGGCTCCGAGCGCCGTCGAGGCGGCGACCTCGAAGACCGCCTCCACCCGCGAGGCCGTGACGTTCGCGTGCTGGCCGCCGGGCCCCGAGGAGCGGCTCGCTCGCAGCTCGATCTCTGACAAGGGCACGGTCACGCCGGGCGCGATGGGCATCGGATCCTCCACCCGTCCGATGATGCCGAGAAGCGGCCCTAACCTCACCGACGGTGCCCACTCGCGACGACATCCGCAACGTGGCGATCATCGCCCACGTAGACCACGGCAAGACGACGCTCGTCGACGCCATGCTGCGCCAGTCGAACATCTTCTCCGCCCACGAGGAGGTGACCGACCGCGTGATGGACTCGATGGACCAGGAGCGCGAGCGTGGGATCACGATCCTGGCCAAGAACGCGGCCGTGCGCTACGGCGAAGTCAAGATCAACATCGTCGACACCCCCGGGCACGCCGACTTCGGCGGTGAGGTCGAGCGCGGACTGTTCATGGTCGACGGGGTGCTCCTGCTCGTCGACGCCAGCGAGGGCCCGCTCCCCCAGACGCGCTTCGTCCTGCGCAAGGCGCTCGAGCAGCGTCTCCCGGTGACCCTCGTCGTCAACAAGGTTGACCGCCCCGACGCTCGGATCGCCGAGGTCGTCGACGCGGTGTACGAGCTCTTCCTCGACCTCGACGCCGACGAGAGCCAGATCGACTTCCCGATCGTCTACACGAACGCCAAGGCGGGCTGGGCCTCGACCGAGGAGGGCGTGGAGGGAGAGGATCTGCGCCCGCTGTTCGCGCTCCTGACCGAGTACATCCCCGCTCCGACCTTCGAGGAGGGGCACGGGCTGCAGGCGCTGGTGACCAACCTCGACGCCTCGCCGTACCTGGGCCGTCTGGCGCTGTGCCGGGTGCATCAGGGCACCCTGCGCCGCGGCGCCCGCGTCGCGTGGTGTCGCACGGACGGACGGACCGAGACCGTACGCATCGGCGAGCTGTATGTGACCGAGGGGCTCGCCCGCGTGTCCGCCGAGGAGGCCGGCCCTGGAGAGGTCATTGCCCTCGCCGGCCTGCCCGAGGTCACGATCGGCGAGACCATCGCCGACGCCGAGGACCCCCGCCCGCTGCCGGTCCTGCATGTGGACGAGCCCGCGCTCGGCATGACCATCGGGGTGAGCACCTCGCCGCTCGCCGGCCAGTCGGGCCAGAAGCTCCAGGCGCGCCTGATCGAGTCGCGGCTGCGGGCCGAGCTCGTGGGCAACGTCGCGGTGCGTCTGCGGGAGACCGAGCGCGCTGACACGTGGGAGGTTCAGGGCCGCGGCGAGCTGCAGCTCGCGGTGCTCGTCGAGACGATGCGCCGCGAGGGCTTCGAGCTCACGGTGGGCAAGCCACGGGTGGTGACCCGCGTAGAGGATGGCAAGTTGCTCGAGCCGGTGGAGCGCCTGGCCGTCGACGTGCCCGAGGACTACCTCGGGGTGGTCACGCGCCTGCTCGCCGAGCGGCGCGGGCGCCTCGAGGACATGGTCAACCACGGCACCGGCTGGGTGCGCCTCGACTTCCTCGTCCCGGCCCGCGGGCTGATCGGCTTTCGGACCGAGTTCCTCACCGAGACGCGGGGGACCGGACTGCTGCACTCGATCTTCGAGGCCTACGAGCCGTGGCACGGGGAGATCCGCACCCGGCCCACGGGCTCGCTCGTCGCCGATCGCCGCGGCGCCACGGCGGCCTTTGCGCTTTTCAAGCTCCAGGAGCGCGGCCAGCTCTTCGTCGGGCCTGGTGAGGAGGTCTACGAGGGCATGGTCGTCGGCGAGAACGCCCGCGTCGAGGACATGGACGTGAATCCGGTCAAGGAGAAGAAGCAGACCAACGTCCGCGCCGCCTCTGCCGACGAGCTCGTGCGCCTCGTCCCCCACCGCCAGCTCTCGCTCGACCAGGCGCTCGAGTTCATCCGCGAGGACGAGGCCGTCGAGGTCACTCCCGACGCCCTCCGCCTACGCAAGCTCGTACTTGCGGCCGGCGCTCGACAGAAGACCGCGCGCGTGCGCAAGCACGAGCGCCTCGCGGCCTCTACCTGAGCCCCAGCGTGCGCCGGCACGCCGCAAGGCGCTCTGTGCGACTTTCGTCGGAGTGTGTTGCGCGGCTTCCCGCGAACGGTTCAGATGAGTGCCGCGGCGATGACGAGCGCGATCGCCAGCTGTGCGGAGGCCGAGACCCACGTGCCCGGGTGGATGCGAGCGCCGGCTCCCGAGCCTCCCGCCATAAGCTCCTCTCCCAGCTTGCCGGGAGTGATCAGGTCGAGCACGAGAAAGCAGATGGCTTGTGCTGCCACGCTCACGAGCCCGAAGACGACCGTCTCGTCGAGGCCCTGCCACCCCGGGTCGGTGGCGAAGATGGCGAACCAGAGGACGATGCCGAGCGAGGCGAGCGTGGCGGCGGAGAGGAGCGCCGCGTTCGGGTTGCCCTCGATGACGAGCTTGCCCAGGTTGCCCGGCGTGATCAGATCGAGGACGAAGAATCCGACCACGAGGATGACGAGCCCCACTCCGGTGTAGGCGAGGATCTGGGCGACGAGTTCGAGCATGGTGCGGGACTTCCTCCGGTCTGGGGCAGCGGCAGGCGGCACCGTACAACGCCGAGAGGTCGCGAGCGCGCCCGTGCCGGGCGGTGTCCGACCTCGGGGTCGAGCGACGCCGCTGTGACCGAGCCCGAGGATGCGCCGCCCGGCGTTCTCGAGGCCGCCGAAACGCTAGCCGGCCTCCGCGGGTACTTCGCAGGTCGCTCCGTCGGTCGTCCAGGAGCGGACGATGTCGCGCATCGACAGGATGCCGAGGACCTCCGAGCGGTCATCGAGAACGATGACGTGGCGGATCGCCTTCTTGGTCATCTCCCCGGCCGCACGCTCGAGCGGCCAGTCGACGTGGGCGTAGATCAGGTTCGACGAGAGGTGATCGCGGACCAGCTCGGTGTCGAAGTCCTGCCCCGCCCCGCTCGAGCGCAGCAGGTCGCGCTCGGTGATGATCCCGGGGCCCTGCCCCTCGTTGTCCATCACGACCGCCGCGCCCACGTTGCGCGCGGTCATCCGCCGCGCGGCCTCCCTGAGCGTGTGGCTCGGCCCCACGGTCACGACGATCTCGTTCATCCCCTCGCGCACCACCATCGATACCACTCCCTCTCGTGCGGACCGCCACAAGCTTAACTGAACGGGCCGCGGGGGCGTCACTAACCATTTCGCGGGAACGTGAGACGAACGCCCTATAGGTCACCGCCAGCGGACGACGTAGGCGACACCGCCCAGGCGTCGAGCGCGCGCTGCGCGTCCTCTGAGCCGACGAACGCCATGAACGACGCGACCGCGGCGCTGACCGGCCCAACCGCCGAGCGCAGCGCGTACCAATGTCTAGCCGGAAGTTGCTCGCATAGCCCGATGCTGCCCAGCAGGCCCGACCCGAGCTCGAGCTCGACCGCCACCCGTGGCTGCAGCGACACCCCGATCCCCGCCCGGGCCGCCTGCTTGATCGCGCCGTTTGAGCCGAGCGTCAGGACCTGTGGCCGAAGCGCGTGGCTCGCGAGGAACTGCTCGCTGAGCGTGCGTGTGCCGGACCCCTGCTCCCTGAGCAGCCAGGACCGTTCGGCGAGCTCCGCGAGCCCCACCGATCGCCGGTCGGCGAGCGGGTCGTCCGCGTTCGTGATCAGCACGAAGCGGTTCTCGCGGAAGGCGTCGCCGACGAGGCGATCGCCATCCGGCGGTCGGCCCCCGATGGCCACGTCGGCGCGATGATCGAGCACCCGCCGGAACACGTGCTCGCGGTTGCCGACGTCGAGCGTCAGGCCGATGTCAGGATGCCGTTCGCGGAAGACCTGCATCAGCGGTGGGACAAGGTGCTCGGCGGCGGTCGTCACAGCCACGATCCGCAGCTCGCGGGCGGCGAGCTCTCGGGCCTCGAGGGCGGCGCGCTCACCCTGCTCGAGCAGGCCGATGACGTCGGCAGCGTAGGGGGCGAACGCCTCGCCGGCTGGGGTCGGGCGGATCGAGCGCCCGAGGCGCTCGGTCAGGTCCGCGCCGACCTCGCGGGCCAGCGAGGAGACCGCGGCCGAAACCGACGGCTGAGTAACGACGAGCTCGTCGGCGGCGGCGGTCACAGAGCCGGTGCGAACGACCGCGAGAAAGCTGCGCAGCTGCGTGAGCGTTATAGACAGAGAGCTAAGGGTACATCGACGCCACCGCGGAGATTCGATAGCCGGCGCAGCTCGCGGCGCGCGACCACGGTCAGCTCGAGCGGGATCTTGATCCGAGAGTTCATGGAACCGGTCAGGGGGTAAACTGGGCCGAACGTCAAAGGTTGTAATAGGTCCGCAGCACACATAGGAGGAGAAGAGTCATGGCCGCACACGAGCTCGAGCTCACCGCCAGGTCTTTGGTCGCCGAGGGGAAGGGGATCCTGGCCGCCGACGAGAGCACCGGCACCGTCACCAAGCGCCTCGAAGCGGTCGACATCGACTCGACCGAGGAGATCCGCCGCACCTACCGCCGCATGCTTGTCACGGCAGGGGCCGGGGGCGAGATCATCAGCGGGATGATCATGTACGACGAGACCATCCGTCAGAAGGACGACGACGGGAAGACCTTCCCTGAGCTCCTGGACCAGGAGGGGATAATCCCCGGGATCAAGGTCGACACCGGCGCCAAGCCGCTCGCCCTCTCCCCGGACGAGAAGGTCACCGAGGGGCTCGACGGGCTTCGCGACCGGCTCGAGGAGTACGTCGGGATGGGTGCGCGCTTCGCCAAGTGGCGCGGGGTGATCGGGATCGACGCCGAGAAGGGCCTTCCGACCGACTACTGCCTGCACGCGAACGCTCACGCTCTCGCGCGTTACGCGGCGCTTTGCCAGGAGGCGGGCCTCACCCCGATCGTCGAGCCCGAGGTCGAGATCAGCGGCGATCACACGATCGAGCAGTGCCGCGAGGCCACGACCGACGTGCTGCGCGCGGTGTTCGCGGAGCTCGCCGCCCAGTGGGTGGACCTGCGGGGCATCCTGCTCAAGCCGAACATGGTGATCTCCGGCAAGGAGTGTCCCGACCAGGCCGGCGTCGAGGAGGTGGCCGAGCAGACCGTGAGCACCATGCGCGAGGTCGTTCCGGCCGCTGTGCCCGGCATCGTCTTCCTGTCGGGAGGCCAGGGCCCCGAGCGCGCCACGGCGCACTTGAACGCCATGAACAACCTGGGCCCGCAGGCGTGGGAGCTGAGCTTCTCCTACGCGCGGGCGCTCCAGGATCCCGCCCTGGAGACATGGAGGGGCGAGGACGAGAACATCGAGCCCGCCAAGCAGGCGTTCTACCAGCGCGCGCGGCTCGTTCACACGGCGCGCCTCGGCGAGTACTCCGAGGAGATGGAGCAGGAGGTGGCCGCCTAGCCCCTTCGGGGCAAAGGCGCCGCGGCCTCTTGTCGAACGACGATCCCAAGGCGAGGGCCCGGGTGGCCGCGGCGGCCCGGGCCCTCGACGAGGTCGAGCCGGGGATGGCGATCGGCCTCGGCTCGGGCCGCGCCGTCGACGCCGTCATCGACGCCATCGCCGGTAAGTGGCCGGACGGCCCCCCGGTTCGGGCGGCCGTCGCCGCGCCGCGGACCGAGGAGGCCGCGCGCGCGGCGGGGATCGAGGTGGTGGATCTCGACGGCTCGTTCCGGCTGGACGTCGTCCTCGACGGCGCGGACGAGGTCGGCCCGGCGCTCGAGCTCGTCAAGGGAGGAGGCGGTGCGCTCCTGCGCGAGAAGCTGCTCGTCTCGGCGTGCGACCGGTTCGTGGTCCTCGCCGAGGACGAGAAGCGCGTCGCGCGCCTGGGCGAGACGACGAGGCTGCCCGTCGAGGTGGTGCGCTTCGCGTGGGGAGACACGCAGCGCCGGCTTCGCGACACGCTCGAGGAGTCAACCCTTCGCGAGGGTGAGGATGGCGATCCCTTCACCACCGACGAGGGCCACTTCCTGCTCGACTGCGTGCTCCCCTCCTCCTTCGGGCTCGCCGACCTAGAGGAGCGTTTGAAGCGAACGACCGGCGTCGTCGAGCACGGCCTCTTCCTCGACTCCGCCGACGCAGTTGTCCTCGGCGGGACCGACGGCGGCGTCGAGACCCTGACCCGCTGAGCCGCGGCTCGCCCGCTATCAGGTCGCGCCGGCCGCGGCCGCGATCGAGCGGTATGACTCGGCTGGATCGTCGGAGCCCATCACGGCGGACCCCGCCACCAAGGCGGTCGCGCCGGCCTCGACGCACCTCGGCGCCGTCTTCTCGCCGATCCCGCCGTCCACCTCGACCGGCACGCCGGCGGGCAGCTGGCCACGCAGGCGCTCGACCTTCGACACCGAGGCCTCGATGAAGGACTGACCGCCCCACCCCGGGTTCACGGTCATGCAGAGGAGCAGGTCGACCATCTCGCTGAGCTCGCCGGCCGCCGCCACCGGCGTCGAAGGGTTGAGCGCCAGCCCGGCGAGGCAGCCGGCCTCCCGGATGCGCTCGAGCGTGAAGTGAACGTGCGGCGTCGCCTCCTGGTGGATGGAGATGATGTCGGCACCGGCCTTGGCGAACTCCTCGACCTGGCGCTCGGGCTGCTCGATCATCAGGTGCACGTCGAGGATCCCGCCCGCGTCGCCCACCTGCTCGCGGATCGCCTCGACGATCGGTGGCCCCACCGAGATCGGCGGGACGAAGTGCCCGTCCATGACGTCCACATGAATCACGCGCGCGCCAGCAGCCATGATCTCCTCGACCTGGGCGCCCATGCGCGAGTGGTCGGCGGCGAGTATCGAAGGCGCTACCCGCGTGTCGCGAAGGAGCTCGGCGGCGCGGGAGGGAGCGGAGTCAGCGGTCATGAGCCCGGCCGAGGTTACAGCAGAGGCGCACCAAGCCGACTACAATCTTCGCGCCCGTCATCAGTCGGCTTGTGGGAGGAAATCGCTTGAGCACCTACCTGGAGTCCTTCGACCCCTCTCACGCGCTGACCAAGCTGAGGACGCTCGAGCCGATGGCCGCGGACGCCACGCGAGCGGCGGCGGTGGCCTCCGTCCAGTTCGCCGGACGGGGAGACGACAAGGCTGCCGACGGGGCGGCCACCGAGGCCATGCGCGCGATGCTCTCGCACATGCCGGGCACCGGGACCGTGGTGATCGGGGAGGGCGAGAAGGACGAGGCGCCCATGCTCTTCAACGGCGAGCAGGTCGGGGACGGCAGCACGGAGACGGCCATCGACATCGCGGTGGACCCGCTCGAGTGCACGGACTTCTGCGCCGCCGGGCTGCCCGGGGCGCTGACCACGATCGCCTTCGCGGAGGGAGGCACGATGTGGTCGCCGGGGCCCGGCCTCTACATGGACAAGCTCGTTGTGGGCCCAGAGGCTCGCGACGCGATCGACCTCGACGACCCGCCTCGCACGGTCGCCCGCGTAGCCGAGGCGCTCGGCAAGCCGACTGAGGAGCTCCGGGTGGTCGTGCTTGACAAGCCGCGTCACGAAGGGCTGATCGAGGAGCTGCGCGGTCTCGGGGTCGCCGTCTCGACGCCCTCGGACGGCGACGTCGCGGGAGCTCTGGCGGCGATCCTCGCCGACGGGGACGCCGACCTCTTGATGGGCGTCGGCGGCACGCCCGAGGGCGTCATGACCGCGTGCGCCGTGCGCGCGCTCGGCGGAGGCATGAAGGGGCGTCTTGCTCCGCAGAAGGACGAGGAGGAGAAGGCGCTGGCCGACGCCGGCATGGACACCGAGCGCGTCCTCGACGTGGACGACATCGTGGGCGGAGAGGCCATCTTCGCCGCCACCGGGGTCACCGGCGGCGCGCTCCTCAGCGGGCCGTGGGACTCGGACGGGCAGACGATGACCGAGACCCTCGTCGTCGCCCCCGGGAAGGTGCAGCGCATCGTCGAGGCGATCGTCGGGCAGGAGTGGTCTCCTCCCTCCGACGGAGCGAGCGCCGGGGATCCTTCATGAGCTCGTTAGCGCGGGCCCTTACTGACTCGGCGCGGGTCGTCCCCTGAGCTCGATCGACGTCGGATTCACGGCGGCGGACGTCCGCTCGGCCGAGGTCATCGTCGTGATCGACGTCCTGCGCGCCACCTCGACGGTGGTCCAGGCGCTGGCGGCGGGCTACGAGCGGGTGCGCTGCTGCCAGAGCATCGAGGCCGCCATGGAGCTGCGCGCGCCGGGGCGCGTGATGGCCGGCGAGCAAGAATGGAAGACCCCCCCGGGGTTCGATCTCGGCAACTCCCCCGCGGCCTTTGCGGCGCCGGAGGGGGCGGAGGTCGTGCTCGCGACGACGAACGGCACCCCGATGATGGCCGCCGCCGCCGCCCACAGCGACCACGTGCTGCTGGCTTCGTTGCTCAACCTCGACGCGATCGTCGCGGCGCTCTCGCCGGCCGACGTGCTGCTCGCAGGCTCGGGCACGAGCGGGCGCCCGGCCCTCGAGGACACCTACCTCGCCGGGCGGATCGCGCGCCGGCTCGAGGGCGAGCGCACGGATGCCGCCCTCATGGCCGAGTGCCTGGCAGACGCCCACGAGCCGCTCGCAGCGATCGCGGCGAGCGCCGACGCCGCAAAGCTCAGAGAGGCGGGGCTCGGCGACGACGTGGAGTGGTGCGCGCAGGAGTCGATCCTCGATGGCGTGCCGCGCGTAACCGCCGTCGAGGACGGCGTGAGCGTCGTGGAGCTCGCCGGGCCAACCGGGGCGCCGCCTGCGGTCAGCTCGTCCACTGAAACGACCGACTAGATGCCGCCGCCTGTCTTAAATCGGCTCGCGTCTGTACCCTGTGACTGGCGGACGCAGACTTACGGAATCCCGCTAGCGAAAGGCGATCACATCTCATGAGCTCGAACGGCAAGAGCGACGACGCAACGGGCGGTCGCTCCTCCTCGGGGGTCACCCCCTATGCGGAGATGGGCTTCTACAACGACGAGTACGAGCCCAAGGACACCGACATCCTCGCGGCGTTCCGGGTCACTCCCCAGGAGGGAGTCGATCCGATCGAGGCGGCCGCCGCGGTCGCCGGAGAGTCCTCGACCGCGACGTGGACCGTCGTGTGGACCGACCGTCTGACCCCGTACGAGCACTACCAGGGCAAGGCCTACTCGGTGGAGGAGGTGCCCGGTACAGAGGGCCAGTACATCGCGAAGATCGCCTACGACATCGATCTCTTCGAGGAGGGCTCGATCGCCAACATGACGTCCTCGATCATCGGGAACGTCTTCGGATTCAAGGCCCTGAAGGCGCTCCGGCTCGAGGACTTGCGGATTCCGAAGGCCTACCTCAAGACCTTCCCGGGACCCCCCCACGGGATCGTCATGGAGCGCGAGTACCTCGACAAGTTCGGGCGCCCGCTGATCGGCGCGACCACGAAGCCCAAGCTCGGGCTCTCGGCCAAGAACTACGGCCGCGTGGTCTACGAGGGGCTGCGGGGAGGGCTCGACTTCACCAAGGACGACGAGAACATCAACTCGCAGCCCTTCATGCGCTGGCGCGACCGGTTCGTCCACTCGATGGAGGCCGTCGAGCGCGCCTCCGCGGTCACCGGCGAGGTCAAGGGCCACTACATGAACGTGACCGCGGCCACGATGGAGGAGATGTACGAGCGGGCGGAGTTCGCCAAGGAGCTCGG